>JACCEC010200423.1_pt1 | contig 72734 bp, 82 predicted proteins | sample 7450121 | NCBI WGS metagenome assembly JACCEC01 (sample SAMN15323455, study PRJNA562643) | freshwater metagenome | isolation source: river surface water | place: USA:Blue River Watershed | collected 2017-08-18
CCTTTGACGTGATGATGGGTCGCATTGGACCCACTGCCTACAAAGAGACCAAGATCCGCGAAATCATCCGGGAAGGGCTAACCCCCAACGCACCCAAAATGACCTTTGAGGGTCGAGTGGTCAAAGTAGGAAAATTCGGAGATCTAGTCGGCAGCCGCTGGCTTTTTGACTCTGTGCAAATCCAAGCCCTGAAAGAGGCAGTGGGGTTGAAGCAAGCCTCTTTGGAAATGCCTGATTTGGGGGCACCTGAGACGGCAATCTCCGGTGAGAAATTCGAGTGTGGTGAGAACTGCCACTACGGCGCCTGTCGGAACGCCGAATGCACGGAGTCTGTTGAGGTGCCCTTAGGGCAAGTGGAGGCTTTGATCGCTAAGGCTGAAGCTTCAGGCGGGTGGGACATCGACGTGGGTGTTGATACTCCCAGGGCATGGACGACTTTCCGAGCCCTTGAAAAGCTCGCTTCGACCCTCAAAGGACCAGCCCTAGAGGAATTTCTAGGGGTCCTTACGGATCTGGCGTTAAACCCCAAGTTTAACCCAGAGCCCTCTGCTGAGCAAGAGACCTTTCAACTGGGTTCTCTATGGGAAACGGCGCCGAAGATTGATCTTCGAGAAATCGAAATTAAAAGGGCTTTGCAAAACCCCGAGATCCATAAGCTAGGCTACACGGAGGCAGAACTGCGAGACATCCTCCAACGCCCCTTCAAGGGCGGAATTGTCTACACGGTGGCTAAGGTCGGGGATGGTCTCAATCGGGACGCTCCTCCACACAAGGTCAAAGAGGGTGAGGCTTTGGTAGGGACTGTCCAAGACTACCTGGGCAAGCTGAAAAGGACCAACCCCGGTATTGCAGCCTTTGGAAAGGACCTGAGGGAGGGGATGGAAAAAGGAAATCCCTTTGAGGGTCTATTGACAGAGCCTGGGGCTTTGCAAGAGGCTACCAAAGAATTCGCGAATCTGAAAGAGTATCTGAGCGAGATGCGAGCGACAATGACCAAGAAACGTGCATCCTTGGCACAAGCTTTGACTGACGGAGGATACCCAGACCTCGCAAAGGATTACCACAGACCCGAGGACCCAGAAACCTACCGCGAGCCGGTCAAGGTTGATAGTGACATTCCCACCATCGGGACCATGGTCAAGTTGGCACGCCAAGCCGTAGACTTGCTCCCACAAGTCACCGTGACGCGCAGGGGCCCAAACTTCTCCCTCACTCTGTCGGGCACTGATGAGGAGGAACTGTCAGCGGACATGGACCAAGGGTTCGCCTTGGTGGATCAGATCGTGAATGCTCTGGAACGGTATACTCAGGCCAACCCCAACGCCCGCATGTCTGTCAACGGTGTGGGTTTTGTTGAGGGCAGTGAGTTTGACATTCTGATTCGCGAGTGATCACACGCGACTCAAGCTCACACCGGCTGTAGGGGTGGGGGACACACTCCCCACAACAACCCCCACCCCTACAGCACCTCCTAGGTGCAGAGTGATCGCAGGGGCCAGCCAACTAGCAATCAATCCGGCTGTTGCTCCCTCTTGACCCCAAGCTGAAATCAGAGCCGGAACCAAGAGCCCTGCCAACAGGTCTGAACTTGCCGTTACACGGCTCGCGTCTACCCCAGACCCCACGGTTGGGCAAACCCCTTGGTAAATAGCCCCCGTCACTCCTGCAGCTACCCCCAGGTCTGTAAGAACCGCAAGCTGTGTTGCAACAGGTCCTGTCAAACCTAAAGAGACCGTGCTGTAGGCTGCAGGATTAGGCACAAGGGTTAGAGTCCCCCTAACTGTTCCCGCGACTCCACTACCAGCGGCTTGCCCTGTCACAACCCAGGTGTGACTCCAAGCCTCTAAAGCTGTTCCCAAGGCTGCGGCAAACCCTGGCAACGTAGGTCCGTTCCAAATACCGGCACCCAAGATCGCGGCTTCTACCTGTGACTTCATGCTCCGATCCTGTGTCCGGGGCTACCCATGCCCAAAGCTGCTAACGGAAGCCCACTCAAAGGATCTAGGTCTGCCCCTGAGACAATCCAACCTGCCTTTCCGGGGGCTTTCAAAGTGACTCCTAGCGTGCCTCCAAGGCTCGCTGCGCCTGTGGTGCTCGCATGCCAACTCACTGCCGCTGTGGCACTGTATTGCCCCGCCGTGGTCAAGCTAGCGTCCCCCGTAGGCACCTGCCACTGCATGCCTGATGCACTGTCCGTCACAAACTGGTTTGTCCCAGCCTTAGCCTCGACACTTCCCTGTAGAGACATGTGAGAGACTTTACCCACCTGTGTTTCAGTGCTACTGTTGCCTGCCAAGAAACGTTCTTCACGCGAACCAATAGCCACTTGAAGGCTGTCCACTGTCGCAGTTGCCCCTACACCCAGAGGCGCAATAGTCGTAGCCCTGACGGCACCGCCACTAGGACTCCCACCATCAGGACCGCCGAACACGTATCTGGCACTGCCCGTAGTGACCTGTCGAAGTCTTTGACTGGTCAAAGCCATGTGGTCCCCAGACTCCAAGCCTAAGGTCGTATTAGCCGTGTGTCTCACAGAGGCACAGTCCATCACCACCGTAGGAGCAGACAAGATAACGGACTGTCCCGAGCGTAAGGTCACACCCTTGCGCCCCTCCAAAGTCACTCGATCTCCCGACTGAACAAGCCCTCCCTGAATCGACACAGGAGATACTAGGTCTATACCTGTGGCTTGAATCTGTACCAAACCCCCCGCCTGAATTTGAGCCCCTTGACGAAGCAACATCTCTAATGAGGGGTCCTGCCCTTGGGGGCTGCCAATGACAGTCATCACTCGTCCGTCTTTTGTGACAGACCACCAGGTATCCTCAGTATGCCCCGCAGGCTGTGGGGTCCGCATGCGCGTAAGCATGGCTGCTTGTGACCCCAAGGGCTTGCCAATAGCCGATACGAGCCCTGGCTTGCCTTGAATCTGGGGGGACAAAGGTATGCCATAAAGATCAGGAAACTTGGGGTCATTACCGATTACGGTTCCTGACACTTGCTCAATGTATCTACTGTCCTCTAACCTCTCATGGTCAAACCCATCGGTTTGATCGTCAACAGGGAGGGTGCCATCATGGTCATGCTGGACTTCTACCCGGTACTCAGCAAAGACTTTCCCTTCCCCATCTTGCCCCACTCGCCAATAAGGCTTGCCGCCGTAAATGGCTTGTCCGAAGTCCGGTTTGACTACGTACCCTTGAGCATCAATCAACCCACCTTGACGAAGTAACAGGTATGGATCGGGAAGATCCATGCCCGAAAGGTTGACGCTTGACCCCGGAGCCCGACGAAGGGGGATTGCTGGCACAAGATAGCCCGCCGGATAACCTGATGTGTCGGCTTTCGTAGCACTTGTCAAGGTACCAGCCTGGGGGGAGACTGTCTTTCCCTGGACATCAATTTGCAGTCCTGATGCCCAGTCCAGCCCATCACTCACAACTTGGCGGGGAAGAATGCGAGCATTGCGGGTAACCGGACCCTGTTGTTCCCGAACACCCCCCAGAGCGGTGTGGCTCGCAACAGCCCTTGTGACCAAGGTCTGATCCGCATCTCGCAAAGTAACTTCGTTACCTCTGCGGTTCCGCATGCTGGCGGACTCATCTAAGACTAGGTCTGCCCCTTGGGCAGAACTAGCTAGAAAGTCTCCCGACTGCATGTGCCGGGATTTGTGTCTCACTGTGTCATAGACACCCTGCCACTCATCACGGCTCTTCTGACTGAGAAGATCGTACTCCTCAGGGGACATCTCACTCGTCGGGTTCCAAGTCTGTCCTGTCCAAGGCTGTGGAGGAAGCCAACCCAGAATCACGGGCTGCTTGCTACCCCCACTAGACTCTTGAGCCATGTACCCAACAACCGCAACGTCCCCCACAGAGGGCATTACGCCCACAAAGGACCTGTTACCACCCCCCGGGAAGGTGATTCGGATAGGCTCTCTTTGATAAGTAGCCCCCTCTCCCAAGGTCTTGAGGACGATTGTCAAGTCCTCCGGGTAAACAGAAACCACCTTGGCATAACCAAGTCCCCAGGAACTCCAACCGGTGTCAGGACTTTGGCGATCAGCCGCAATGTCTGAACCGAAGTCTACCTTTACTTGTGCGCTAGATACCTCAGACATCAGGACCTCGGCTTAGTCAATAGGTCTCTCAAGGTCGCTGTAGACACTTCCTGGTCTACATACTGTTTAGCCAGGTAACGATTCACGTCACGTCCCACAGCCACGAACCCTGTAGGATCCAGCAAGTCTAAGGCATGCCTAGCACCTTGAGTAGCGCAAGTGCAACCCCGTCCCTTAGGCTCGGGTTGAATCTGTGCCAGACTATACCCTACATTTGAGGGGGAAATTCGGTCAATGTTGTCCAATGCTTTTGAAGCCCATCCCTCAAGCTTCGCTCTTAAAGTCTCTCTTGCAGCCGGACTAAGCTTGCGAATCTTCTCAATCTGGTAAGGAACGTCCAAAGACTGTGAGGCTAGACGTGCGGCAAAGGACAACTCCTCATCTGAGGCTGACTTGAATCGAATAGCCCCCGAGGCACCGCCCTTAGACGTAGTGCGTGTGACCTTTGCCAAAAGTTCCTCAACATCCTTGGGGTCTGCATAGTGCAGAGGATCTGTGTTGAGCACTTGGTCGAAAGTTCCAAAGGCATCAATAGTCAACCCTCGACCATAGCGATAGCTGCCCACAACTTCATACCCACCGCTGTCAGATACGGGGAACACAGTTGTCATGGCAGGAACAGTCCCTTTCTTACCCACGGACTTTTTAGCAGGTTGTGCTACCACAGGGGACGTAATCCTCAAAGTCTCCAAGAAGTCCGAAAGCCATTTAGAGGCTGCTGTTAAAGCCTTGGCTTGTCTTTGACTATTGATCTTTGCTACAGCCTTAGTGTCCCCCACCAAGTTTGTATAGGTCTGACGGACAGCAAATGCATCTGAAAGGTCTTGTGTTGCCCAGTCTGTCAACTGAAGCAAAAGACTCCGAAGCCACACGGACGCAGGAACTCCCTGCTGTGCGGTAATCTGCCCTACAGTTTGCTCTCCCAATATTCCAATCTTAGGAAATTCTAGAACCTTGACTGCACCAAAGGACACCCCTGCGGCAACAAAGGGGTCCCATAGAGAACTCAGCAGCCCCCCCACATGAGTCACGTCCGAGTATTCCGAGAGATTATCCAAGCGAAACCAACTGCGCAAGGCTTTGTGCAATTCCGTGAGGCTAACGCTACCCACAAACCCCTGACTAATTTGTTGAGCCGTGTTAAAGCTATGAGATTTGGATGTCAAAACAACCGTTTGGATCAGATCCGTAGGAATGCTGCCGTTCTGGTCATCCACCCAAATTCCACGGGTAGCCATGACCCCTCCCAACTGCGCTTCTCCCTCTCCCTCAGGGTGTCTCAAAAACCCCTCTACTGGAACCGGCTGTGCTAAAGAAGCCTGCCCTTGTTGTCCGGGGTCGGGGTGACTACAACTGTAATACCGGTACAACCCAGGCTGATGAGCACTACCAAAGCTAGCCTTGCGATCTGCTAGAAGATTGAGGGTATATCCCTCACTCAGAGTTTTTAGGTCCCTTCCGCTAGCGACCTGGTCTACCATGTCCTGAAGAATATTTCCTATTTCTGTAATTGGGTGTTTGTCCACAACCCCCTTCTTAGCTTTCAGCTTAGGTTTGAAGGACCTGTCTAAAAGCAAGTCCTGCAAATCAAACACCAACCCTTGGTTTGAACCTTGCTGCAAACGCCAAGGACCGTTCTCCCAGCGCTCACTTTCAGAGGCATTACCTCCATCCGCGAGTTGCAGAAGGTTCAGAACTCTCGCCATTTTAACTAGCATTTTGATATCGTCAGGCTTAGTCAAATCCAAAGACATGGGACTTAAGCCAGAGCTGAATGGATTGACGGCTGTGGGGTCGAGGGTCATAACTACGTTGGGGAACCCCATCTGCCTAACTTGTTGCTCTCCATCTTCCACGGTCAAAGGTCGAGCGGGCAAGTAAGGATTTCCAAGGTCTATAGCCTCTACCCCCCTTTGGCTATTCCTCCCTGGAGCACTCCATCTCGCCCGCTTGGCTGTGAGGGTAAGATTCGTAGTGGCATCGCTGTTGAATTGGAAACTGTGTTGCACGCCTGTCACATAGTAGAAACAGTCTAAGTGCTCCACCCATACAGGATAGCCGGGACGAATCTCAGGGCGAAATGGAATCGAACAACTCGCAGACCTGCTTGGGGCGTTCAACAGGTCAAGCCGGTTTACCGCCGCATAATAGGCTGCGGTTGTTGTGCTGTACGCAGCAGACGTAAAGCTAGCTTCTCTCCAACCATACTGTGCAACCAAACGCCAGTCAACATAAGTAGACTTAAGCCCAAACTCCCCCTCTAGTCCATGCCCACTCAAGTTCTGGAATTGACTACCTGTGCATGTCACATAAGTTGCTGTAGGCTCTTGCTCTTGCTCTGAAAAGCTAATCACATGCTCTGCTCGCAAGCAATAGACAGGTGACTCCCGTGTGTCTAGGTTGTAGAACGGGGGCTTGAACACAAAGTCCCCGTCCATGTCTTGGTAGAACTCAAATCCCGTAATTTCACAGACCTGGTTAGCAACCTCCAACTTAGTTTGGTAAGTAGCCTCAAATAAATTGATTGTGCCCCACTGTGACAAGTCCAAGTGAAAGGCTTGCAACTGAGCTGCGTTAAGCTTTAGACTCCCTTGATGGGCAAATCTTAGACTCTCAGGGTCAAACTGGACCAGCTTTGCCATGTCCGTGTCGATCTTGGGCTTGCCTACAGATTGCTGCGGGGTGCCTTTAGGCGTAATGCCTGCCACGGGGGGCTTCACAACCCCCACAGCAGCCGCAGGATTCGGCACAACCTTGCCGCTGGCTGCTCCCGCCACAGCAGCCTTCGCGGGAGCCACAGGTGCCTTTGTGCCCGGGGTTGTCTTGAGGGGCTCTGAGGGTTTGTCAGATTTCTTAGGGTCCGCTGCCCGCTTGGCAATAAGGGACTGAGTCCTTTGACTGCCACCCATGCCAGACCCAATCTTAGCCAAGAAAGCCTGCTGAGCATGGCTATACAGACTTCCATCAACCCCGTACATACGCAAGGGGGTTGGAGATTGTGCGAACCTTTTCTCCCAGTACAGCCGAGCCATCTCATACTGAGACTGATCAAAGGTGGAGTTATTTGCAGCCACGTTTGTCTTTTGATTCAAAGCCCAACTCACGCTAGCCGCCGCGCCCCCCACGTCTTTATGCAAAGTCCACATAATACTGTGGGGAGTCATGCCTGTGTAATTGTGCTGTGTGGAGTTTCCAGTATTCGCGTTACCTTTAGGATTCGCACCGAAAATACTGCCCTGTTGAACAATATACTGATTTTCCCAGAAGTGCATCATGCCAGCAATTGTGAGACTTCCAGTTCGAGTTCCGCCAGACTCATCCCAGCTACTTCCTGTGACCACCCCATGGAAAATCTGATAGTACGGAAAGTCTGAAATTTGGCGCAGAATCTCAGGCTGCTGTTCCGAGTCAGGCAAAGATTCTGAACCGTTACCGTCACGGGGAGTGACCTCAGAGACCTTTTGGGGAAACTGATCATCCCCCGGTTGCCCGGCGTATTTCTTCTGGAACAAAGAGGACGGCACGGCATCAATCTTCGCAGCACTGGCAATCACTTTAGGACTGGACTGGTACTTAGTCTTACTACCTGCCCACAAAGCCCGAGCTTCAAGACTTGTTTTGACTCCGTACTTACTCAGCAAAAAAGCTGCCGTCCAGATAGCTTTTTGAGGGTCATAAAGATCGGCATGGTCCCACCAAATCTCCCCCTTCTTATCCTTGCGCCGAATCTCCGTCCATTGGGTTAAGTTGGTCTGAGCCATGCCAAACCCAGTATCTCCCTTAGCGGCGGCGCCTGCGGTTTTCTCGGTGTTTGGTCCAATGGGCTTGCCCGTACTCTCGACCAACAACGTGCCCCAAAGCAGTTTGGGGTCTAGTCGATAGTATGCCGCAGCAGCTTGCACTATCGCGTACAGTCTCTCACGAGGATAAGCTGCCTGCATTTGGGATTTCTTAGACTCCCAAATCTGCATCTGCTTGTTCTTGATCGAGCTTACAGGAAAACCAATCCGATCTGGTTTACCTGCTCTCTTAGTGACGTTGCCCTCACTACTATAACGCAGGTCCCCAATGCCATCCAATGCGGCGACACCAGCATTTGAGGCTATAGCTTCAGTATTTCCCGTCTGAGCGTGGATTCCTTCCAGGGGAAAGAACCCACGCCCATAGATATGAATTTCCAAACCCCGACGTAAAACAGCTTCGCCGTTGGGAAACAAACTCTGAGCATCAAACGGCGGAATAGACAGACTCAAGGAGCCCGTCATACCGTTAGGGGTTGTAGAAGCGTCTACAGAGACTTGGGTGATGTACTGATGAATATCTAACCGCTCTTGACATTCCTGACATCCAGCCAAAGAGTTGTGTCCGTTGACAAACACCAACAAGTCTGGCACCTGTTGAGTCACATGGTGCCTATCTAACTTCCAGGTCCCTGCATAAGGTCTTTGATCAAGTCTGCTCATGTTGACACCTTACGGAACGCGGTAGGGGTCGACGCTGCAGGGGGTGAAATACTTGCAGATGGTCCTACAGGACTGGATCCCTGAATATTCAACTCTTGAGGTAAGGGCATTTGGCTATACGGTTGCAGGTCTGTAGGAATGTCATCCGTCCCGATCTGCCTAGAGACCACAAACTCGATGGTGAAGGGCCAGCCGCCATGCGGCTTGTCTGCTTCAACAGAGTAATCAAAAGACTCCATGTGCCCAATCCAAGCCACTCCGTCATAGTCAATCCGCTGCCAACCTACCGCACGCAATGCTCTGGATCCACCTGCTCGGTCATAAATTGCGGCACCGTTACGAAAGCGAGTTAGGATCTCCATAAAGTGTTGCCAAGCGACGCTATCATGCCGAGACATCCAATGGAGCCCTCGATCGGCACTGTAGAAACCCCCGATAGTTCCCGTGATTGAGATTCGGGGCTCATCATCTCCCCAGGCTTGGTAGACAAACCCCTTTCGAGTTGCCTCACTAAACTGGGCAATCTTGCTGTAAGCCACACTAAAAGACTGCGGGTTGATCATCCAAGTCAAAGGCTCTGTAGAGACTAGGTCAGCCCACTGATCTACTAGGTCTTGTACAGCATCAACAGACTGCAAAGGGGTTGCAACACTAGCTGCTTGATCTGTGTTGTAAATCTTACCATTCTGTCGAACAACATCCTTTTGAGGAGGAAGCCTTTGGGCAACATTGGGCACTTGGGTTTCCCGAACCTTGTGCATTGCCTCCAATGCCTCGTCATACTGAGGAAGGTGTTTGGCAGGCTGCGTTGCTGTGGGCAATGTCAGCCCAATATCCGGCGGGATAAGGGACAGCGTAAAGGGGCTGTACCGAGGCTCGGTGACGTTACTCAAACCCTCCCGGATATTTGCCTCCTGATGGTAGATGACTGTGTTGGAGGCTCGGAGTGTCATGATCTAATCACCTGCTCATCATGCTCTACGGTCATGGCAAAGCTTAGCCGGAATTGATAAGGTCCTGCGGCATCTTCGGTGACAGAAAAGTTACTGAACCACCCGTAGTAAACAGCCCCGTCAAAACTCATCTTGATTTGGCCCTGTAGCACAATATGATTGTGCCGATCATACACAGCCCCGTTAGACCGGTACAAAGCCAACAGATCTAGGTACCGATCATAGGCAATCGTATCCCTGCGGCTGCCCCCTAAATCTGTGCCCGTCACGCTGGTCAGTCCGCTGTAGAGGCGCATAAACCCCCCGCTGGAAGCCTCCAAGGTAATCTCCCCAGGTTGTTCCCCCCAATGTTGTAAGACATGCCCCCGAAGGGTTTGCTTACGAGTGATAACTCTCTTGTGTGTGATTTTCAAAGACTGCGGATTGATGTGCAGCACAAGGCGCAAACCCTCAGGCAACAAGCTTGTACGTCGATCTGGCGCAACAACATCCAGAACCAAAGGGGTCAAGGCTTTGGGGGACTTGATCATAGCCGGTCAATATCCTTGAGGGCTTTGCGGACCCCTTGGTAGATCGCCTGCTCATTGGTGCCCGACACGTTGATGGTCACGTTCATGGACCCGCGCCCAAACCCTTTAGAGACAGCCCCTCCAGGCTTTGCACCTAAAGTTTCTCCACTGGGCAACTTGTACAACTGGTCGGCTGAGTCAATCGGATTAATTGTGCCGTCGCTTCGATACACAAAGTCATGAAACTTTGGGCCAACTTTCAAACCGGCGCTTGCAATCTGCACAGGGGTTATGCCTCCAGAAGTCAACTTGGCATAATCAGCCTCCGACAAGGCGCCCGACATCGAGGCTCCAGGAAGAACGTTGTTGATCGCAGCCAGAAGATTTCGCTTCTCAGATTCTTGCCGGTCCTGCTCAATTTGAAGCATGGTCTTCTGGAGCACTTTAGTGGAGTCTTCAAAGGTGCCCTCCAGCTCCCGATTAATAATGCCCACCAGTGCTGCGGTCTCTCGCTCCTTGCCAACTGAAGCTGCTGCCGCTGCATCCCCTGTTGACTGATAGTATTCTCGGCTAGCAGATGCCCCAATTGCCTTCGCCTCTGCGTCCACACGCTGCAAAGCAGCAGGACTTAGAAGTTTTCGTTTCTCATCCAAACTTTGAGCCCCTCTCAAGGTTTGGGCATCAAAGGACAACTTTCCCACATTTGCGTCGGTGCCTCTAACTCGGTCTAAACCTCTCAACTGAGCCGTTATGTCCGATCTCCTATTTCCAACAGCTCCTAAAGCGCCCTCAAGAGCTAGAGCCTTGGAAGGGTCAGATTTAATGGCTGCTCGAATTTTAGATTCCTGCTCCACCAATGCCTTACGCTCGGCTTCAAGCTCTTCCCGCTTCTTCGACTTTGCATCTTGCTCAGCCTGTGTAAGCTTGCGCCCATCCCCCAAGAATCCACTCACCACGTCCCAAATATTCTCCAGCGTTCCGCTCACCTTCTCGAGGTAGTAACTAATGGTCTTGTCCATGATGCCTGACATCTCAATTGTGCTGGCACTGATGTCTCGCGCAATTTGAGTCTGATCCTTTAGATATTGCTCCTGGTTCTGAATAGCCTCTGTCTGCTTTTGAACAGGGTCTTTGAGGATATCTTCAAAGGACTGGCTGTTCTTCATCAGGAAGTCCGTAAAGCTCATACCTCCCTTTTTCTCAGCACTGTCTAGGTATTTGGCTTTCAAGTCACGGGTAATAGCCCCCATCTCCCGACGTTCCTTGCCGGAAAGATTCATGCCAGACTCCGCTGCAGCCGCCGTGAGAGCTTGAGACGGGTCATCTAGCTCCCCCGCAGTCAAACCAAAGGCTGCTTTGGTGCGCAACATCTTAGCCACCATTGCAGCCCCTGGACCTAACTGACTCAAAGCCATTGCAGTGCCCGGAATTCCTCGATTTGTGCCCATAGCTGTAGAGGCCAAGTCATCAAAAGCCCTGCCTTTATCCGCTCCCACAACACCTTTGACCTGAGCAGTAATTTTGGCCCGCTGGTCAGGACTCATGGCTCGCAACTTCTTAACCAAGTCCGCAGCATCCGAAGCCCCCGTCATACCTAGCACCTTGCCTGCATCCCCACCCATGTTTTTCAAAAAAGTTTCAGACTGCGCTTGAGCATTCAAAGCCACTAGGCGCTTAGCATTTTTGGGACCCATGAGGACAGTATCTTTGATCATGTCCGTCATGCTCGACCCTTTGTACCCCTGGGTCAAGGTTTGGAAGAAAGCACTAGCTTGACGGGGATTCAAAGCCTTACTCAAAACAGCCAGCAGCTTTGCACTGCCTTCCAATGAGAAATTGTACCCCTCCATGTTATCCGTTGCCTGTTGCACCATCTCATAGAATCTCTTCACACCAAACCCAGCGGTATTGGCAACCTTGAAAATCTCTTGAAAGGATGACTCAATGGCAGTGAGGTCCATCCCCAAGTTCTCATAGATAGACCCAATGTTTTTACCCATCTCGGACTCAGTTAGTCCGAACAAACGGGCGTTTTGGATTGCCATACCTGCGGCATCCACAAATCTCTGCTGAGCTTCAGAAGCTGATGTTGCTCCTTCTGCAATCTTGCGATAAGTGAGTCCGGCTGTGTTCATGGCAGCAAGAGTTTCCAGCACCTCTTTGTTAGAGGCTCGAAAATCTTCCCATAGGCTCATATTTTCCACAACGGCTTTACGGACAAGGTTCATACCATCTTTGACATTTTTAGTCCCGGAAACCAACATATCAGCCCCGCTGGCTCCTTGGATCAAGCTCTTATTGAACTCCTTGGCTTGGGCATCGGCATCAACCAAAGTTTTAACTACCAAAGCGGCAAGCCCCACCACAGCAGTCATCGCCATAGCTGCTCGTCCGAGGGTGGAAACCAACTGCCCCATGTTAGCTACTCCCTCCTTGCCCGACCCCACCCCCGCTGCGGTCATGGCTCCACCTTTAGCCTGTAACGCCTTGCCCAACCCTTTGACAAGACCCTTACCCATCCCCTCCCAATTCTTGCCTTGCAAGTTGGACAGCCCCTCACTCAAAACATCAATAGACTCACTAAAAGCCTCAGACATAAGCCTTTTTTGCTTGTTGGCTAAGTCCTTCATGATATCTTCTTGTTTGTCGGCAAGCTCACTCATTTGGGCAAGCTCTTTACGATGGGAAGTGTCCAAGTTCCGCAACTTCAGGGCTAACTTTCGAGCCTCCTCAACTGTGGTCGCTCTTGCAAGGTCTTGTGAAATCTGAGCCGTTTGCATCTTATAGTCATTTAAGGCTCTAAAGCTACTTTTCTTCCAGGATGCGATACCCGTGGACAGCATTCGAGTGTTCAGATCCGCTAGGTTGCGAGTAATCTCACTTGCAGCATCACTCATGTTGCGCTGCAAGTCCTGCAAGCTAGCAGACCCAATGCCCAAGCTTGTCGTCGCTCCTGCCATTCTTAACCTCCCAGAACCCCATCCTCAGAAATGCGCACACGACGATGCTCTATTGGAACTTCCCCTACAGGGGGTGTCAAGATAGTCGAATCCCCTAAAATTCTGTAACCCTCTTGAGCAACAACTCGACCGTTCTGAACTTGTAAAGGCATAGCTGGAGCGGGCTTGAGAACATCATAGCTAATTGGCAAATCCTCCTCTGTTCGTCGGTGTCGCCCTTCAGAGGAGGCTAAAGGACTGTCTGGTCCTAAAACTTCTGTGGCCCTCTTAAGCCGGTCTGCTCTTTCTTGAGCCTGACGAGCTAAAGTCTCCTCACGCCACTCCCGGACAGCACGGTCATGCCAATCCTCTTCGCCCGCAATCTCCCGGCGCAGTTGTTCCTCCATGTCCTCCACGGTACGAACACGGTACATGCCTGTCACACTGTCATATCGCAACCCATGAATCGTAAAATCTTCCTGCTCAATCTTGATGTCAAAGGCTCGATAATACATCTGGTCCATAACAAACTGACGACGTTCCTCCTCGTCCCGGAAAGCCTGTTCATCCAATTTATTGAGCTGTGCAATCCCCTTAGGGGACTGAGTAGCGGCAATAAGCTTGCATCCCTGCCAATAGCGCATGTCCGCATGGCGCTGATCCTCAAGCAAGTTGAAGGCTAACCACATCTGTTGGACAACGTTATGCCCTAGTTGCAAGGGGCTTCCCGAAGCCACCTGAGGGTCAAGAAGCTTCCTCCCACTTGCCTGCCAACGCCAACGGGAGTCAGACTCGTAGCAATAGCTCACCACACGGTCAGCAGCTTGGTTGACTAGGTGCTGCAACTGCAAAAATGAAGCATAAAGACGCTTGCGAACTGAGGAGTCAAGCTCCCGAACATAGTCAAATAATTCTGGCTCACCTTGGTAAAATCTCCCCCCCACCCGCAATATGGACCTTGTCAAGATCCAATCCATCCGGTCACTCTCTAAGTATTGCAAAGCCAAGTAATCCGCAGGACCCAAAGACCTCAGAACTACAAGAGTGCCTCCAAACCAAACAGGGGTCGTGAGATATCCTGGATAGATCAACTCCGACACCCCCGCATAGAGGGGGGCTCGTTGCTCAGTTGTGGTGTGGGGGATCTCCATGCGGGACTACGGGCTCTCTCGCAAGCCTCGTGCTCGAGCCGCTACATGGGGGGCAACACGGGAGGGAAGCACTTCCTCCGCGTCTTGGAAGGACCCAGACTCCGTTTCTTCAGGCTCTGTCAAAGGAGCTGGAGGTCTTTTAGTTTGTTGAAAATATGTCACTCCCTGTTGAGCTTGCGCAAGGACAGGGTTCGACTCCCTCGCTAAAGCCAGGGCTGACTCCTTTTTAGCCTCTAACTCCTCGATGCGCGTCTTCAGAAACTCAATCTCTAGGTCAAGCTCGACAGGATTCCAAACGGTAGCCTTGCGAATCTTGATCCCTTGATGCTCCATCATTTCGCCGTATCGAGCCATCATAGCAACAGTCAAATCCCGGTCCAAGGACTCCACAATCTGCCGAACAACATCCGGCTTAGCCTGTGTGATTGCCCTGCCCTCGAGTGTGCGCTCACCTGTATCTACATCAGAGGCTCTAAGGTCTAAGTCATTAATCTGAACGATAGCATAACTAAGAAGGGCGTGTCGGTACGCATCAGTAGTAGCTAGGATAGCCGAGGTGCCTTCTGCCTGGGGGTCCACAAACTTGAGAACCTCCACTTCCTGCAAAGGCGGAATGCGAGCCAAGGTAAACTTGACCCCCTCCATCTCAAAGGTTTGTTCTACGTCACTCAATTTCTTGAGTGGAGCAAATGCTGCCCTAATTTGTTCTAACGTGTTAGCCATAGAGTGTCCCCAGCATAAACAACATGCCTGCGACACTCTACCATGAGACTTGAGGTATGCGTAGGTAAAAGACCTACCTCAAAATGGACTGCAAATTCCCACTTAGCATGCTTTGAACACAACCAAAAACGAAAAGGGGTTCTGAACTCATTCAGAACCCCCCTCTCTCAAGGACTGTTCACTGATTACTTAAACCGAATACTGCCGCGCTGACCTTGTGTGGGATCATTGCCAGTAGCTAAGAACTCCCCATACTTGGAGGAGAAGTCGTGAATGTCCGTTACCGACATAGTACCACTTTCTCCGACCATGCCTTGATCTTTGGACATGTTGGCAGACCAACTCGTCCACCAGCATCCCTCATAGTAGGTAATTAGCACGGTGTGTCCACGCTGGTTGCCAGGCTTACCGCTCAAGTCATCAGTCACAGCCGGGAACTCAAGACTGTTGGCCCCGCCCTGAAAGGTGCCCTTGCCGTTAAAGCCCGTGCCTGCAACCCCCAACTCTTGGTCCGCGATTGTGCTAAACACAATCGCCATCTCAGTGTCAAAAGGCCAGCGGTGATGCTTCAAGGACCGCACGGGACCACTAATGCCACTAGCATAGCCAGTAGCTTGCCACAAGTTACATAGATAAAGCATCGTGCGCTCTACCGAAATGTCCATGGGCTGTGTGGGTCCTGGAACGCGCTCTGCAATGTGATCTCCGAAGCCAATCCCACTAACAGGGTCAGCCGATCGGCTTTCACTAGAAGACATGCTGGAGATCAGCCCCATCTGCTTCATGTCAGGGCCCGTGCCATAATGGGGGGTGCGAATCTTGATTTTCTGACTCACAACAGTGCGAGTCTCTGGGCTCGCCCCTTGACGGTAAATGTAACTGGTGCCACCTGTTGCGGCACCTTGGGATAGATCTTGGTTTGCCATGTTGCCTTCCTGGAATCGATGACTCTCGATTCTATTGGGGCAAGGCTATAGGGGGAATTTTAATGCCTAGTGAGACTGAGAGAAAATCTCTGTCCTGTAATCTGCCTATAAAGGAACTAATAGTATGGATTGCATCTCACGAGTAGCCCATCGCTATGCTGCACAGAACCTTGATCTCTCCTATTGGGGGCTAGGAGGATTGCTGTTGGGACAACCAGTAACCCTCTATCACGGCACAACCCGCAGTTTCAAAGCCTTTGACTTAAAGTACGTCCGTCAAGAGCTTGTGAAGTCATACTACGGGGGAGGGTTGTTCTTCACACCCCGTAAAGAAATTGCGTGGGATTACGCACAAGCAAACAGGAACATCGGATTTGACCCCTCCATTGTGCAAGATCTCCAACAGATCAATCCCAAAGCTGGAGCTTTCCTAAAAGCTCTTGTGACACAGGGGGGCAATGCATGGGACAAATGGACGCGAGATTTCTTTGAACTGTCTGAGGAGGACGACTATGGAGCGTCCCTCACGGAGTTTGCAGGAGGCGTCGATCCCAATGACTTGGCGGATATTGCCCGATTAGTCCAAGGAAGCAAGTCCCACAATCCCGACCCTCAAGAGGGACTCGAGCTATTTGACCTCTTTCACGGGTCAACAGGAATGCCTAGCTGGGCATACGATCTGCCTGACAAGGTAGGGCTAGACGGTGATAGATATCGCCCCAAAGTCTACACCGTTCAGGTGAGGTTAGTAAATCCGCTAGTCACACGGAGCCAAAGTGTAGCACGAAAGGCACTGCAGCGTGGGCATGATGGAGTTATTTACTACGGTCCTGGAATTGTAAATCATGTGCCTGAGGTAGCCGTGTTCGACCCACACAAGATTCGAATTACCCATGTCGAGGTCTAGGCAATTGCAATTAACTTGACACGCTTGCCTGAAGGGTCTAAAAGCTCTAGGTCCCCGCTACGCCCCTCAGACTTCAGCAAAGCATTCAGGTTGCTGCGAACTTTCTTTGCAGCATCCATTGCCTCTTGTTCAGTCTTCCAAGGACCTCCCGCCACTTCACCCATGCGAGAGGATCCTTTAACCCAGAACAGAGTGTAGCCCTCTGAAGCTGTTCGAGAGAATTGAAAGCTTTCATCATCAATCTGATCTGCAGCGACCTTAAGGCGCTGTGCTGTTCCATGGTCTCCCAAACTTCGGAACCCCGAAGAAAGCCGATACAACGCAGTCTTAACAATCCCTACGTTGACCGGCATAGGGTTACTCTTAGAAACATCCTTCAAATCCAGGGAAGCATAATGAACCTGTGCCAAGAATGGACCAGGATTGATCGCAGATTCTTTCAACAAACCAACATTCTCTGAAGCTGTTCGAGAATTTCCCGCACCCTCAATAATGGCGACCAACCCCTCCAAAGTTGCCGCAGCGTAAGACTTCAACCAAGACGCCAGTTCTGAGGCAGAACGTTTATGGAAGTCCATGCGATCGGTCACAAATTTACGAACGGGCGCGGAGGAAGCGCCTAAGGGCCTGGCTGAAATAGCTGCTGTGTACCGAGCTTCGGGAACAAGATAGCGTAAACTCAACCCCACGTCAAAGTTGCCAACCCGTGCTGCGGCATACCACAGGTATTCATCCGAGTTCCAAGTATTGAGGTCAAAGTCAAACCCTTCCGCAAGAATTCCGGAAGACACCACCCGCCGGTCAGGACCTACGGAAGTAGCCAAAACTTTGTAAGCAATTTTCGCTAGAGCCTTTTGCTCTTGTTTCAAAGCAACGGAAGACGCCCCTTTGAGAAGGGGCTTCAAGACAGTCCGCAACTCTGGCTTCTGCTGTGCGAGACGAATCAAATTTTGGCGAAGAACTTGGTCAGACATGGGACGCTCCTATACAAGAAGCATCCCTATAAACAGAATCTCAACTTTGCTCAACCCTCTTGAGCTTGACATAATACTGAGGGTCTTCCTTGAGATGATCCATAGCAATCTCAAGAGCTAAAGATGGGTCCTTAGTGTGCTCCATCTCAATCTTCTGGCCTGCCTTAAGCTGGTCTTTATCAAAGTCTTTCGGTTGACACCTGTCCGCCAAACCCCCCGGAACTTTATCTTTGCGGGAAACACGCAACAGAGGAATTAGGTCTGATCGCAAATCAGGATTTTGCCAAGCTAAACGAATCAACTGTTGTCTTAATGTCGAAACAGCCATGGACACCTCTACTTTAGAGGGGGCAATAGCCGGAATCACCAGTTTGCCTTCCATTCAGGCAATAAAGTGCGGGCAAGGCAGGGACTAGGTTTCAAGAATTCAGGACCTAGAGACCTTGGCTCTGCCCAAGGGTCGCGAAACCCCTTGCTCGGATCCGTTCGGTGCAACCACGGAAGCAGACGCCCAAAGTTAGCCAAATCGTCCAGAATGAGAATTTGCGTGTCCGGCAGATCCTTTGGAGCAATGTGGTACCGCAACCAAATCTCAATCTCCAGACCTCTCTCTTGACAAGCCATTTCTGGAAACCTAGAGGCAAAGGATTCTGAGAACTTGAGGGGTCCATAAGGTTGTCGCTCCCAGTCAACACATTTCTTGAGTTCTGGGGGTTTTGCCAATCAAAGGAACATCCACCCAACCATGGTCCTTCCAAATTTCCAGCATCTCCTCCAATGTGTGGTACAGTCGCCAAGCACTGGAAAGCACCACCTTGAAGGTATGATTTCTCACGAGTGATTGCACGTTGCGAACCAACTGTGGATCATGCTCATGCAGCAAATTTCCTGTGGGGTGTCGGTCGGTGTTCAAAACCCCATCAATGTCTAGGAACAAAATTTTCACAAGGACTCCCTAGCTCAAAGCCTCTGCCAGCGCAACCAAGCCCCAAACCCCAAAATGAAATACCAACACTCCCAACACCGTCGAGAGACTGACGTTCAGGTCCATTTCCTTCGAATCCATCTGAGACTCCTTACGGGCTTGTGCCCTACATAAGGGTTACGCAATCGCGGAAACCAATTCAAAATCTTCTCATATCCAACAGACGAACTCCCGCATCAAGAGCTATTTGCACCATGTCTGCTGTACCTGAACCGCCAGCAAATGCCACCACAAGGTCCGGCTTCCCCTCTGTGAGCATTTTTCGGTTTCTGATGGGGCCTGCGGGATTCTTGCGATTGCTGCCCTCGGGGGGTTTGTGTTTGTCCCATTCCGCAGGGTAAGGAACATGAGGAACAGAATGGCATTCGGCCCACATCCTCCCAAGGGTGTCTGCTCCCTTGGCATCCCCGTGAATCAAGACCATAGCAGGATACCGGACAAGCAAAGCGTCTAGTACCTGATTGACAAGGGCTTGGTTGGTGTAGTTCCGGCCACCCGTGATCAAGACTTTCATGACGACACTCTACTCAGACAGTCGTGAAATTTGCAGCCGAAGCATTTGACCCCGCCCTTGAGAGATATCGCGGTCAAAAAAGTCAGGGGAGCACATCTCTAGCAAGTACCTGTGAGGGTAGATCATGGAGATCTCGTTCTTTGAAAAATCCTCCCAAGACCACCAGGGTCCCTCAGGGTCCTCAGTCAGGAGGACTTGGACTGGAGGCTCAGACCCACACAGGGAGACCTGGAACTTGGTAGGAAACACATGCCTAAACGTGTCCAAACCGCGGTGCTCATCCCTATGGGGATGTGCCCAATAAACCCAGGTCCTCACTCACCCTCCTTAAACTGGACCCGATTCCAGGACGCCGGAAGAAAGGCAGTCGTGAACCGCTTGACAGATTGCATCAAGTGCTTGAGGGGCACCCCATGGAGATTGCGCTTCGCACAAATCTCCGCAGCAATACCCAAGTCCGGATCCGGCAAAGGGATCTCCACAATTTGATACTCATAGCCCTTATACTCAGCATAAGCAATCAAAGGGCTGATCTCCCACGCTTCGATATGGGTGTTGTCAACAATCACCTTCGGGATGCCCGCATCCAAAGCCTGGACATATTTGCTATAGCATTCCCGATGTGCTTCCTTGATAAGAGTCTTGTCGTACCTGCCAAGGCGGTCAAAGAAATGGTCGGCACTAACAACAAGAGCATCAAGATGGAGCATCGTGAAAGTGCTCTTGCCTGAACCGCTTACCCCTCGCATGATCAAAACTTGCTTCATGGCACTCTCCTGTATGGAGAGGTTACGGGAATGTTGATGTGAGATTCAATTTCTGATTCCTGTGAGACTTCTGATGTCCGTGAGGATCAACAGACACCAGAAGTCTCAAACAGACTAAGCTACAACACCTGTACTGAAGTACTGGCTCGTCTTCGTCACACTCAGGATCACATCCCCCGGCAGAACGTAGAAGGTGCCTTCCTTCTCATCCTTGCTCAAGGACACCTGCGGGAACTTTGCAGCCAAGGCTTCAGCATCCATTGCAACCAAGTCCAACAGGTTGTCAGGCAGCAATCCGCTAGCTCCCACATAGAAAGCCAGGGTGCTGAAGTTCTGCCGGTAGAAGTCCTCCACAGCCTTGCTCAACTGGCGGGTGTAGGTATTAAGCTCAGGGAGGATCGCTTGCCCCACCTTGAAGGGCGGGACCGTGCCCACCCCTACCATAGCCAGGGCTTCCGTAACCACCTTCAAAGACTTCAGCCCAAACAACTCGTCCATCACGGCTGCCTGAATCTCGTCCACAGGAGTCCACTTGACACGGGCTCCCAGGACTTTGCGAGCAACCACGACACCAGGGGTCAGAACCTCAGGAACCTTGGGCTTGGCAGGGTCCTTAGCGCTGCTCACCGTATAGGCTCGTGCCAAGAACTCGTTGGCACTCTTGAGCTTGCTCAGACTCGTCAAGTCGGGGGTACCCAACTCAATCTCAAAGCGGGGGAAACTGTCAATCTCCCCCTTCTGGATCGCCTCGTTCAAATCCGTGTAGGGATTTGTAGTTGGCACGCTCACGTTGAGCCGCGAACTCAAGCAATACTCCTGAAGAGCCAGAACCTGCTCAGCAGTCAAGGTCTCAGTTGAGGCACCATCCTGCTTCTGCGCCGCCTCTAGGACACTCACGAGGCCCTTGAGGTAAGCCAAGTTTTGAAGCACCTTGGGCAGGTTGTCCATCTCAAAGGTCAACCCGTAGGGGACCAGAGGAAACTGTGTCAAGTCCAACACAAGGGTTTCATTTACGGTTGCGGCAATTCCAAGGGACTTCAGATCCTTGACCAACCCCCTATCACTCACAACCAACTTCAGACTCTTGCTCGTGAGATTACCGTCCCCCACAATAGTGAAGTCCCGGAAGGTATTGAGTTCCCCTGCGATCTTGACGCCCGCAATCTCTTTGATCTCCTCGTCCGTAGTGCGGTCCAACAGACTGATAGGCAATACCACCTTCATGTTGATCGTGGCAGTCGTCCGGTTGAAATCGAACCCGTTCACACGGACCAGATCCCCCTTGTTGGCAAAGGCAGTCTTTACCCGTGGGAGAACCAAAGTGCCGTCAGGTTGGCGGGTGCCCTCGAGACGCTTGACCGACCGTGCCTGATATTGCTTGCGGAAATCCGTCAAGTCCAGTTCAAATCCGTCAAGGTGTCGAGACAGACATGCCAGCACATCGATCAAAGTCGCTCCTTGCGGCGGGGTGATACCCCCTTCTGCAAATGGAGTGACTTGAAACACCCGACTCTCAAGGTCCGCCGCAAAGGCGGCGAGTTGTTCGTTAGTCAAAGCTTTGGCGTGGTCCTTGAAGATCTTGGTGTCATCAACACCAACCATGGCGAACTTTGCAGCCGCAACCCGGTGAAGGCTCAGCATAGCACGGGCGAATGCCGCGCCGTCTCCTTGAGGCAGCACGGGTCCAGATGCTTGCGAATCCGGATAGAATCGCAACACGTCCACAGAGGCTCCTGCTTTGCAGCCGCGTACCGTAGTATCCGCTGTGGACACCAGAATGCGCTTCTGATCCCGGTCTACCACCAACAGATATTCAGCCCCGTTGAGAGGCAACTGAAGAGCCGGAACCATCTTGCCTGCGACTTGCCGATGAGTTGCCTCAAGTGCATCGTAGACTTGCTTGACCCCCTGCGCCTGAACGCACACACCCGAGGCTTGGTTGGCAATACTACTCAGCAGGTTGAAGTCGCTGTAGCTGCCATACGCGATAGTGTTGATCACCACGTTGTTCAGACGCCCCGCCTGTGCTGACAACTCTGCCAACACCCGCTGCTCAGTTGATGGGCTGCGGTCATTCGCCCAACCGTCCGTGTGCAGGCTGATTGCACAAGACTCGTCGGGGTTCTTGGAGGCAATGTCGATTGCCATCTTCAAGCCCTGACTAATACAGGTCATGCAACTGGCCTGCAAATCAGCAACTTTCTTTGCCGCATCCGGGTCTGAGACCTGAAGCCCCTCAAAGTGCAGGGTGCAGTCCCCCTGGCTGGAATAGCTGATCAGGGAAACTTTCAAATCCTCGTTCTGAAACTCTGAGATGGCGAGCAACTTAGTGATCGTCGCCTTCAACTGGTCCATGCTGCCCCACATGGAGCCACTGCGGTCCACCACCAAAATGTGGTGCCCCACGGACTTCATACTCGAGGACTCAAGGACAACAGTGTCTTTCTCAACACGGTAGATCGAACGAGGTGCAAGGTCAAACCCCTTGCTGGTAAACTGGTACAAATTCATCCTATAGACTCCCCAAAGGTGTAGGGTTGGTTACAACCCCCAAGGTTACGGGATCCAACCCAAAGATCAAAAAGGAACGTTATGGGATTTTACGACTATGAAAGAGCCTTAGACCGGAAGTACAACCGCATGGACGCGGACATAGTCATCGAGACCCCCCTCCAAGAGACACAAGGGGACCTGCGATACTACCGCCTTCTTACAGCAGCGATTTTGGATCTAGAAGCAGCCCTTGGGCAGGTGTCCAACCACTCCCCCAGGTTAGATGATATTCGCCAAGATATGAACTCTATCCAAAGAGCAGAATCCCAACTAGCGGACACAAAAAACATCCCTCAAGCGCAAGCCTTTGTTCGCACGTTGTATTCCAGCTACGGAAAACCCTTTACCAAAAGATCCACAGAAACAAAAACTCTCCAAGGAATTGAAGCAAGTGCTAAGGGACTTAGAGCTAAGGGACTCAAGTTCCCGCTATTCTGGAACACTCCCGCAGGACGGTATCTTGATGTCCCCTACCTGACCAAAATGTCAGAAATGATTCAGACCCTCCAAAGCCCTCCGGAACCCCCAAAGCCCACATTTGTAAACCCGTCCTCCGACACTCGAATTCAAGTTCTAAATGACTTAGACCGCAGAGTCTCCAATTGGGCTGATGCCTCTCAAGCAATCGCTTCTGTTCGCAGAGCCATCTCCAACGGGGACAAGCCAGCCGAAGATGATCTCAAACGAGTGCGAAATGCCTTATACAAGTATGGGCTCAAACCTGCAGCGGACATGTTTCGCACAGCTTCAAGCACCCTAAAGATCACTGTATCAGACCTCACAAACCGACTGAAGAAAGAGCCCTGGCGCCTTGATCGTCATGATCAAAGCTATGAAACCCGACAAGCAAGCTACTACTCCATATACATCCACCAAATGCGACACACCTTTCTCAAGGACCTTAGCTACAAGGTTGTGTGGTATACTGGAAACCCCGCCCAGCGATGGGAATCTAAATCTGTAGACACTATCCAAGAGGCTGTACTTTTAGCCAACCAAGTCAAGCCTCACTCCGATGAGATTACCGCGTTGGAACTAGGAGAAGACCCTCGCGGAAAATTAGCTATGCGACTTGCCATGGAGTTCGACTCTAAAGAGGCTCTGGAAAAGTACCTCAAAGATCACCCCAATGCTGAAAGATATCGACACAAGGTCAAACAAAACACCAGCAAGCCTGAGAGCAAAGGAACAGACAACCCAAAAGGGGTTGCCAGGTTGCTAAATCTCATGTTGCGCAAGCACCCTATGAAACCTGATGTAGCTCAGGCTATCAAGGATGCCCCCACAGAAGTACAAAAGATCGTTGCGAGCCCAAAGGACCGCAAGGAAGGCATGACGAGTATCGCCAAAGCCCTAAAAGAAGCCCCTCAAAAAGTGGCGGATAAGATTAGGGTCAGTGCCCACAAAGAACTACACGAGATCAAGCACGCTATCAAGGCTGTAAAAAAGATCGGCAAAAAACCCCCACAGCCCCTAAACAAGGAGGACAAAAAAGCTCTGTACGCCACAGGGGCTTACGTCGCTGGAGCAACTATTGCTGCATTCCCTCCAGGGGGGGCCCTCATGGCAGCAGGCGCCCTGGGCAAAGCATTTGCTCTACATGTCGGAATCAAAGCTGTACATGACCTTCTCGATCGGGGATTTGTCCATTTCGAATGGGGAGAATCTGTCATCCATGGGGTTCAGCACTTACTACATGTCGCAGCTAAAGACCCCTCAGACGAAGACCTAGAGACCCTTCTAATTAACCACCTTGTCACACACGTCACCAAGAACCTAGAGTCCCTAACAGACGAGGATATGCAGACCCTTGTCAACGAACCGGAGAAACAGATGAAGACCGCGTCAAACCCCGACACATTCAAATTGTTGGGGGCTGTTCACCCTGAGGCAACCCTCTCAGTCACTCAAAAGGGACTAAACAGCTTCACTATTAGCCTTCAGAAGGATGGCGCCAAAGCGGCTGAGAAACTGAAAGAGGGACTTAGCCAAAAAGAAGCTGAGCAGATGGTGGCGATCCTCGCAACCAAACATGAGGCTAAGATCAACTGGATCGGCAATCGCCAGTCTATTTGGAGCCCTCAAGGAACCTTTGGGCGCATGGCTTCTTTCCGTTTCACAATGGATCGCAAGGATTATGTATCCAAAGACGTATGGGAGTCAGCCCCAAGAGTTAACCCCCAGGGGACTGATGTCGAGGCTTTCAAGTTCCAGCAGGCAGGCAAGTGGTATGTGATTGGTTGGGCGGGCAAGTCAAACAAGCCTTTAGGGCACTATAGTGTCGCCAACGAAGCTCGGGCCGACGCGATTATGACGGACTGGGTTAACTCCCGTAAGGAGTCCCTTAGATACAAACAGCAGCAGAAAGCAGAAATCGCTCGCATGCGCAGAGATCACAGCTTCGCCGTAGGCGACATCCTCTACTCAAGTTGGGGGTATGATCAAACCAACGTGAACTTCTACCAAATTACAGCAGTTAAGGGTCAAAAAGTCGTGTTGCGAGAGGTCAAAACCAAAGTTGTGAGCGAATCAGGATATCATGAAAATGTAGTTCCTGCTCCAGACCAATTCCATGGACCCCCGTTGATCCGTATGGTGGGTCCTGGGTCCATCAAGATTGATGACGTGTCTCGTGCGTATCCTTGGAGTGGCAAACCCATGTACCAAACAGGACCTTATGGCGGACACTAAGGTTTTTGCCTATTGCAACATGTTCAGCAAGATAAATCAAGGAGCCCCCCGATGCGCCAGGCACGATTTGAAGAAGGGAAGTCTGTAGACGTTCCTCAGTATCTAAGAGATTCCGGCAACTCAGAGGCTGCGGACCAATGGGAGAAGATGAGCGAACTCCACAAGGACAAGTTCAAAAAAGCTCGGCTGATCGCACGGGTTGCCAAGTTTGAGGAAGGGAAGTCTGTGGATGTGCCTGAGTATTTGCGAAGCAAGGGAAACCCCGAGGCTGCAAAGGACTGGGAGGACAACACAGAGAAATATGGGGACAAGTTTAAGATGGCGCGGGCTGTCGCGGCTAAGTTTGAGGAAGGGAAGTCTGTAGACGTGCCTGAGTACCTACGGGATGCAGGCAACGAGCAAGCCGCCAAAGAATGGGAAGAGATGAACAAGATCCACGGAGATAATTTCAAAAAAGCAGGTTTCTTGAACAAAACCGCTGGAGAAGCCTTCATGGCTCGCGAGGGCTTGGATGCGGAGACTGTAAGATCCGGTAATGGGGCAATGCTGTATCGACTAGATCCAGCCCAAGGGTTCAGTCATTTCTATGAAATGAAGATTGTCCAACAGGGTTCCCGGTGGCTCTTGAAGCGTCTGTGGGGCGATCTGCGGGACGCAGCCGGAAGTGAGCATGTCACAGCTAAGGACGAGGTATTCCACTCTGCTGAGGGTGCCCAAGCTGCTCTCAAGGCTATTTGGGCAGGCAAGGAGCAACAAGGATTTGTGGATGCCTTTGGTCCCAAACATGAGGATCCGTTCGGGGTCAAGCTTCCTATGGGGCAGTATCCAGAGGGACTTGACCGCACCATTGGATTCGGGGGCAAAACTCTACCTGAGGTGACTCTTGAGCCCCAACTAAAGGGGGTCAGGACTCAAGTGCAACAAGCCTATGAGCAGGTCCAGCGAGGGGATTCTCTAGAACTCATTTCTCAATCCCTCCAATCGGCTGAGCGGATACTCAAGAGCATGGAACAAGGAAACTTGGGAGGAATGTCTTCCAAACTCCTTGAGAAGCTTACGCCCATTTCCAGAATGGTTCAAGAATTTGACATTCAGCCCATCTCAGGGGTGCAATTGGCTATGTCCCTGTCCCGGTTCTTGGCAGAACTTGGTGAGTATTTTCCATCCGCCCATTTCTAAGCCGTTTTGTAAGTGCCTTGGTAAGTGATTCCGTGCTTTTCCTCGAATCCGTGAGGAAGGAACGGATTGAATACCCGAGGATTACACCCCCGAGCCCAAGAGAGTCGCACTTGCTCCACAAGACTAGGGGCGGGGGCGTAGCGCAAGATCTCCTTGTCTACCTCGGGGTTGTCTACTGACACAACCGCAGTCCAGCACCCTTCCACCTCACGGGTATGCACGGAGTCAGAGGCCAGATCAGGACTCCAGTAGCAAATTGCCACCACATCACAGGGGATGCCCGCAAACAACGCCCGGTCCATGTCCGCCTGCGCAGCACCCTTGGCGTAATGAGCCCCCTGGCAAGTGCTTCGCCAACTGCCGGGGTAGTGCATCTCCAAGGCAATCTGCTTGTTGCCCGCTTGCGGCTTGAGAGTCTTGCACAGGTCCTCGATTTCTTGCTTGACCCTAACCAGTTGCTCCCGTGCCGCTGCAATCCCGTCACGGATAGCGTGCCCCTCAAAGTCCAAGTCTGCCTCTACCGGTTCCCGGTTGCGGCACTTAGGGCGCTTGTGGAAACGGCTTACCCAATCCATCCCTTTAGCGTCCAAAGAGGTGATTGTCTCCCAAAGGTCTTTGCGGGTCTGAATCAGCTTTGCGACTTGGTCTCTCATGATGCCCCCTTATGCAGAGGTTACGGGAAACCTCTTGTAGAATTCAAGGTCAGTAAGACACTCATACAAACGGTCGATCTCAACCCATCCGCAAGTATGGTCCCCGGCAACGAACTCAACCTCAGCTTTGTTGCCTTTAACGTCCAGAATCTCAACACGAACATAGGACTCCAGATTGGGATTTATTTGAACCCCCATCCACAAAGTCTGCCTGACCTGAACGTTCGAAGCTTTAACCCAATGAATCATATTTAGCCCCTTTCGCAAAGTTGCACTTCGCACACATAGGTTGGAGGTTACTTAGAGCGTTGGACCCTCCCAAACACTTGGGGACCGTGTGGTCCTTAGTCATCAGGATTTCTTTGCCATCGACCACGGCGTACAAGTTTAGGTGCCACCGAATTTGATCGACCCCCCGCTCTTTGTACACTCGGGTGCCGACAACCCCACAGGAGACGCACTGACAACCCTTGTAAGCAAATACTCTGAGTCGGACGCTGCAAATCTTCACATCATCCCCATCCAAAACCACTTGTTTTACGGGGCTCTTTCGCACAAGAGCGAAAATGGTCTCAGGGTCGTAAATGCCGGGTTTTCGCACAAGAGGGTTGTTCACAGCAAGCTCCCTACCAACCAAAGCTAAACCCAATGACATCCAGACCCAGCAAATTCCTAATAGCGAACTGGCGGGTCGAGTTAATGTAGGGCTGACAACCGTAGCGGACAGTAACTCCTTGCATATACACCTGTCCAAGACAAAACTCCCAGTCATTTAGGTCTCCCTGACCGTTAGACTGAAAAGTGTGTCGAGTTACAAGTGCCGTGGCGCTATTCAAGTCCGATGACAGCTCTTTGGTCTTTCCCAAACCTGAGCACCAAACCCAGCCAATAAAATCCCGCAAGCTGGGGGCCCTCGTGTAGATAAACACCCCATCCTGAATCTGCCCGATCAAAGCTCCTTGTGCGTCACGAATATCCAAGATACCTCGAAGGTGGTAACCCTCCTGCGCCTGCAACGTCACCCAAGGGTTGTTGCGGAAGGTTTCCCCGGTTGCAAGAAACTCGGACAAGAAAATGTTTGTCAAAAACGTTTGGGTGCGAATGCCCGCATCAAGACTGACTTCCTCCAGGCATGCCCCCTCTGGAAAGGGGTGGGTTTGGGCATCCCCTAAGCCCACATTCACGGGATAGCCATTCGAGTCGTAATATCGGATCACAGGCACTCGTTTGTGGACGGTCACCCCAACATTCACTTGAAGGTCCTCAATTCCATACTTCGCCAAGTTCTGCTTGATCACGGTTTACCCCTATTGGACAAGCCCCCACAACGCGGTAAGCAGATTAAGGGACTGCCCCCACATAAGGGTTACGGGCGGGTGTCTAAGAAATTAAGACATCTATAAAGGGGTCAAGGAAAGTGCTCATCCATAAGCGCCTTCAATTCCTCAAGGGACCCTCCCATAACCCAGCACCCGATCAAGGCTCCCAGCAGGCAACTAACCCCTCCATAAAGAGACATAAAGCATCCATTAACAAGAGCCCCCAAGATGCCTTGACCTATCCCAAAGTCTGAGGCATAGACCCAACCATCGAAAGCACCCCTACAAAACATCACAAACCCCAGAAACAGTGCCATCTTTTGAACCAGTCTCGGAAACAACTCAACCTTCTGAAGAACCCAGTCCATGACATCCCCCCTAAGAATACGAGATCCCGCTGTCGTAGCTGCTAGCCCAACCAGAACTCCAGGACTCCCCTAGGTGCTGGGACAACCGATACAAAGCACTGATTGCAGTATGTGCGATCGCGTGATTGACCTTGGGATAGGTTGTGATGAAGTCTCCCGCGAGCTTTTCAAGCAAAGTCGCAGGATTGCTAGCTGGCACGTACCCAAAGTTATCTGGACCGCCTTGAGGACTGTGGGAACACTCAGGTTCCGCTTGCGCCGCCTTCACGGCTGTTTGGTACTGGTGAATCAACAAGTTGGACAGAGCCCCGTCGTGAGCCTTAGCAAGGGCATCATTCCACAGAAGGTTCTCGATGGGCTCTTGTTTCCTTCGCTGTGCCTTACCATAGGCAGTAGCAATCTCCCCTAGTGCCTGACTCAACCCATTAGCGTGCCCCGCACTAGCACCAGACTTCCAGAAGTACTTAGAAGCAAGAGGGTCCCTCTGATAGTTAGGAAGGACATACCCCGCAATGTTGCGCTCCCGAAAGACAATGATAATGGGCTTTCCGTCAGGCAGGCAGTCCCACACAGTTTTGTCTCCCGAGGAAAGCCAGTCCCTCTGTCGCTCTTCATGAAGTCTAGCTAGTTCCTGCCTCTGACCTCTAATTCTCTCCTGCATGTTGAGGCCGATCCTAAACCCTGTCATCGCAAGATCCAGATCTGCGGACAAGGGAGGAGTGCCCGTCTCCCGGCAATTGTAAAGACGCTGCATCGCAGCATAGAAATCATCACGTTTTGGGAATGACATCATGTTCCTTCTTGTGGAATAGCCACCAACTGGGTTCGGATGAAACTGAGGACCGCCATACCGCGTACTTCTCTCCTTGATCCGTCACACACTGGATATCAAATGTTGGGAAGGAGATTAAGATCCCGTTGCCTGAGTCTGGACGAAAGATGGTGCGCTCCCATCATCCAGTTGTTTACAAAACACTTCCCGAGGAACCTCTTGCGGGGGAAGCCCCCAAAAAAAGACTCCCTCATACTGCCTGCCATCTAGGAGGGTGATTTTCATAGGACATACCATTCGACGACTGCTTTCTCTGCAATCGCTTTTGCAATGCTGTCCAGAGTATCGCGGATGTGCGCCAAGTAGACTGGAACCTCCTCAGTGTCCTTCGATCCCGCCAAGTGAGCCAAGCGGCTCTCTAGGTATCGCGTAAGATACGGCTCTACACCTTGATGGTTACTGAAGTCGTGTGCGCAACCAATGATCTTCCAGGAATCACCCGTAGAGGTCTGCCACAAAGGCACGGGAGCGGTTGTTCCGTCTGGGTATGTAACTTCACAGTACAGGTTCATGGACATTGGAAGACCCCTTGGTTGAAATTCTACATCTGGCAATCTATCCAAAGCACGCTAAGACTTTTGCAACCGTTTGACAGCCTCTTGCACCATGTCCCACTCCTGAGGCATGCCTTGGATGATATCTTCCATGTTGTCAGGTTTTTGCGTCGTGTATCCATACAAAACCCGGCGCAATTCCCACCAAATAGCATGGAGTTCTGAGACTTCCAAGTTTTGCAATTGGGCAATCTCTTTATCCAGGTCCTCAATAGTCTTAGCAGCCAAGGTCAAGGCATCCGCCAATTCTGTGACGACACTTGGACTAGATGCCAGGTCCAAGCAACGTTGGCGAATATCCTGCGGATAAGGGCGTTTACGGTGCGGGAATACAACTTCCGAAGTCTCGGCAAGACCTGCCTCAACACCCAACAATTCAAAGTCCTTCATGATTTCCTACCTTTTAGTGAATACAAATTTGAACTAGATGCCTATCCAAGGACAGGCACTTAGAGGAACCCACAACCAACCTGAAAATCTTTACGCTACACTCGACGCCTGTAGTCGTAATCTGAAGGTGCTGAAACTCTGCTAAGAGTGATGCTAACTGGTAAGGTCATCTTGACCTTTATAGATGTCCCTTGCTCTCGAACGTCAAAGGAGAATTTCCCCGGCTTGTACATCAAAACCACCTCAGGGTCTTGGCTCTCAGGGGCAATTTCCTCATCCCCATCCTCATCATAAGCGGTAGTCGCTACATCCACAGTGACGTGCCCCTTATTGTACAACCAGTCCTCCACCTTTTCTTCAAGGTCTGTTCGAATCACCTTCAAGTCATCAATCTCTGCCAAAGCCTCTCGGACGCGGGTATAAACTTCTGGAAGCATTTTTGTCGTTAATTGAGGGGACTGCCCACCAGTGATCCTGCGGACGAGGGCATTTTCATTGGCCTGCGCCCAACGTTCAGCCAAATCCACATTAAAAATGCGGGAAAGAATCACATCATCGGGATACTCAACCGTGTAGCTGTAGTACACCGTGTTATATTTGTCACTCCAATCTCGACTGTTGCTGTGCGTATGAGCAGGACCAACCTTAACTGGAAGAAGCTGAATTTCCAGTCCCTCAAAGGTTTTCATCAATCGGGCAATCAAAGTCTCGAGCACTAGTTCAGCGGCATCCTCGGCGTCCTCCGGGCTCAGGAAATCTTTATAGCCCGCCAAGACATGGGGGTGTTTGTGGACTGATGCTTGAGACTTCCTAAAATTTGACACAACAACCTCCAAAAAATCTGCCTCAAAGGCAGCCAAGCTATAGGGAGTTACACAATCGGAGGTCCAAAGTTCATACCAAACACTCCTGTGGCAGTTCCATTTCGCAAACGCCAGGTCCCGCGCTTCATCTGCTTAGTAAACACCCGTCCACAATGGTTGCACAGCGGAGCGTTCGATTCCTCAGAAACCCCAGGTGTCCTGGGGTCTAAACGTAAGCCGCACAAAGTGTAGCGGTATCCCGAAACGGCTCCCCCCACAGTCTTGGAGGCTAGATGAACACCTCCACGCCTCACGCGCTCAAGCACCACCCCAATTCCGTACATTTTGTGCCAGTTCGGATAGAAGTACTGTAGCGGGTTCATGACACCCCCGCATGGATAGACGCCAATAACACCAGACCAACTGTTGCACTAGTCACTCGACTGACCCCTTGATAGGCTACAGAGGCTCCAACTAAAGAGCACCCCAACAAAAACAAAGGGATTCCCATCGTCTCAAACACTTCTAGCATTAGTCCTCCTCATCATATTCCACGAGGTCTAGAACACCCTCATGAAAGACTTGCTTTCGAGGCTCCCAAACCTTCGCAGATAAAAGATTGAACCACTCACAAAACACAAGATCCGGATTTGAGGGAAAAGTCCCGCTGACAACCATTTCCGGACCCCCCGTAGCAAGCATTACTACGTCCCCTACCCTAAATTTTCCGCTCATCCTTGCTCCCAAATATCGCCCTCACGGGCAAAGCGCACTACCCCAGTAAAGCCCGACGTGGCGGCATAGCTCTGTGCATCCAGTTCCATCAAGGCTAATGTCTGATCATCTGCCTTTGGGTCATGATGACTGATCCAAAGCTCCCGGGCATCCGACGAGAAAGCTTGTTCCACACAGGACCTAGGGGTTCCATGCCCAAACCCCTGGGTGTTATTGGCTAACACTTGCTCACTGTACTGACCATCGTCAATCAACAGGTCTACACCTTTGGCAATCCTGCTGATCGCAGCATTAGTGTGCCTTAGAGGCTCGTTGTCCGTGCAGTAGGCAATAGACTTGCCCATATAGTCTAGTCGATACCCTAAACATCCATCGGGGTGCTGCAACGGAATTGTGGTAATCTTCAACCACCGCCGAATGTCCATCTTGATAGAGGCTGGCAAAGTCTCTTTGACTACGTCTAGCATACGAGAGGCTACCATCTGGTAGTTTCCCACCTCATCAATCCAGTAGTAGAAAGACTCACTGAATAGTCGACTGTGACTAACGTATTTCCGCACGGATGGGAAACTCGCGTGTGCCACCGGAAAGTGTGGGCTGTACTGTTGCTCAGACAGCAGTCGTTCTACGGTATTAACCAAACCCCCTTCATGTCCCGGAGGCTCGTGCCCATGAATATGGAACGTATTGCTTTGGATGTAGTAAGGGGTGAAAAACGGCAACCCTGCAATATGGTCCCAGTGATAGTGACTACTGAGTGCAAGAAAATGCTTTCCCACCTGGTGCTCTCGCATCAATTGGTCCCCCAAGATCATGGCACCCGTCCCGTGATCCAAGATCACCCGGAAGTCGCCTGCCTCCACATAGTAACAACTAGTGTTGCCGCCATACTCTAGCGTGCTGAATCCTTTACGACTAGGTGCCGCAATAGACCCTCGGGATCCAAAGCAAGTAACTTTCATGGCGCCTCCCCATACACGCGGTATTCAACAGGACTTCGATCAAGAGCTTGGATCAACACGGGTCGAACCTCAACCCACTTGAGCCCTCCCAGACCACAACCCAACTTGGGAACGGCAACTGATCGGATGTTGTGCTCTTGACAGTATCTGTCCATTGCATCCACACCCTTTACAACATAGGACAACTTACTTGGGTCTTTCCAATGTTGCTTTGTGGGAAGGCAGAGCAGCCGGCCATGTCGCCACACAGATCCTACTACCAAAGCCCCGGACAGACAGGCTGCGCGGTAAGGCTTCAACACCTGAGGGAACACGTCTGCAAAGCTCTTTGCCAAACCCCCGCCCATCACTCCTACCACGTTGACGGGGACCACCAACAGGTCAGCCTCGTCCCGCAATAGATCACCCTCTTGAATCCACTTGATCATTTTTCACTCTCCGAGAGGGTTACGGGATTCAGTTACTAACTTTTACGAACCCAGCCTAGTTACGGAATTCAGTTGTCAAACCAAAACACAAAACGAGGTTCACAACCCGATCCTGCAAGAGACTCAGCAGCAGCCAACAGGGCACAAGTCGCAGGGCAGCTTTGTTGCCCCTCTACCACATTAGCAAACTCATCAAGAGTGAGCCAACTGGCGTTATGCCAGTCAGGGTTCGTAACTTGTCCCCAGGTTCCCGTCCAAGGGAACACCCAAGTAGAGGACCCGCCCTGCACCCACTTCTCTGCGGTCTCCAAGGAAATATGCCCCTTGCCCACCTCAACACAGTATGCGTCTAATGTCTCTGAGGCACAGTCAGAGGGCAGCCCGCGAGGGGAGTGAAGGGGCACACCCCCTCGAATCCCTGCCAGTCTTCCGAAAAACGCATAGTTCCGTTCTAGATCAGCCAGTCCGTGAAATAGAGGACTGGTAGGCATCGCCCTTCTTGTACTCTAAGCACATGTGAATATCACAACCCATTATTCAAGTCCTCCAAAACTCTTGAGAATCTAGGTTCTGCCAAACCGGTGCCGTAAATCCAGGAGTGACCCCCTGCCTGTCTCAATCCGTAACTGCCTAGCTCGATGTTTCGGGGACAGGAGACCAAATCCCTCGACAAGTCGTCAAGCCCATCTTTGATACTGATTTGTACCCCTTGGGATGTCATAAAGTTGTAGGCATCCTCCAGCACGAGTCCGATCAAGGGTCTTGCTCGAAGGGGGGTCTCAGGCAAGACGTAAATAAGCTCTAGCTTTAGAAAGTGTGTCTGAGTCCAGTGATTCAACAGAGGCTCATCCCGATAGCACGGTGTAACCGCCTGGTATCTGCCAGGAGGTAGCTGCCCATCCAAGATCATGGAGTAAAAGGACTGCTCAGCACTCGCAGGAAGGCATCCTGCAAAGGTCTCGAACAGCCTTGTTCCTTCGGGGGCAGCCAGATTTGCTGCCTCGCGCTCCACAAGCCAAGGCACCTCGATGTATTGGTATCCGAGCTTTGTGTAGTAGTCAATGGCCTTTGCAATTCTGGAATATGAGATCATTGACGCTCTCCTGACTGAAAGGCTCTTGCAGTCACGACATTCATGACTCTTAAGTCCTCCATCGTGATATGGTACTGAGCTAAGTACGCTTCCATCGCCCCGTAGAGGTCTGAGAGTTCGTGGATCGCCATGATCACACACCCCTGAGCCACAGCGTCTTGAAACTCCGCAGCCTCTTCCAGGATCTTACTGGGGCATCCCAAGACTCCCTTAGAGATATTGTCTAAGTGATAGCCAGCCATACGGACCCCCTCAGCTAAAGATGGACTCAGGTTTGAGGGCATCTTGCACACGATCTTTAAGGTCATGACTGCAAACCAACAACTCTTGCTTGTCGGTGACTCCACTGATCGTGTACTTCAGAGGAATCTCAAAAATAGGGTAGCCCGCATAGAGTCTTCGAATGTCTGGATGATCATCGTAACTGAGCAACCATGTATGCGGGCATGTCTTAAGGGCTGCGGCTAGGCGTGTGTGATCCGAGGGTGTGTGGCTGTATTGATACAGCTCTGGACCCTTCTCCACATAGGGCGGATCCAAGTACACAAAGGCTTTTCCGGGCTCACTTAAAACCTGCTCAAAATCCAAGCTTGTGACCCTAACCCCTTGAAGCAAGACACTAGCAGTCTGAATCTTACGGTTGATAGATTTTGGACTCCAGCGGCAGTCCACCCCATACTTGACATTCTTAGGGGGATTGAAGCCTCCCATAGGGGACCCAGATCGAGCCCCAAGCCCGCTGAAAGACATCTGATGAACAGCGATTTTCTGAAGGGCTCGCTCAACAATAGGCAGAGGGATGTTGGTCAAAGAGTTACTTCGAAAGAGCTTAAAACTCTCAACACTAGGCTGAAAACCCAAAACCCGTTGCTGAAGCTCCTCAGAATGATCTCTGACAGCCTCCCACACTGCGGCAATGCCCGGGTCACAGTCATTGATCCAAGCGTCCCTAACCCGACGTTGGGCTAGAGCCCCCAACCCCACGGAGCCTCCTCCAAAGTAGGGTTCCCGATAAGGAAGCTCTTGTTTTTGCCCAAGAACTCGAAGCAACAGAGGAAGCAACTTCGTTTTGCCTCCTGGATAGCGAAATACCATTTCATCTCCGTCAGGACACAAATCGTCACGGGTGTTATAGAGATTTGCCGAGAGCAAATCCTCCATATAGACACACTTCTTGATTGGGCGTAAAGGCTCAGCTACCGGAGGTCGAAGTCCGATGGAGAGTAACTTCTTCCATGTGGCAAGCCAAATCACCCGGGCTTCTTGACAGTCAAGACTTACCCACACACCCATTACGAGATCGGACTGTGTTGTCACTCCCTGCACAAATCCTTGTGGATCTTCTTGAATGCCCAAGAAAATCCTGTCCCTTCCCTTAGGTCCGGTTTTGTCCGCCCAGTTAAAAGTCCAGGACAAGTCCCTTTCTATCATTTGCCCCGTAGACTTGGTGTGTAAGGGGAGAACCCCAAGCAAGGTTGTTACAGCCAAGTCCGGGTCCCAACTCTTCTGCCGACTTGAATAAATTTTCACATCTGGGGATGAACAGTCCCAACCCAAAGATTTCGCAGCCGCACGGGCGGCAAACTCCCCAACCTTGCCCATACGGATGTCCCGCCTAGAGTTTGCGGACAAACGGATCTGCTGATAGTGTCCTGTAGACATCCCAGCAACGTGCCTATCAACATCAGCAAGGACAGGCTTTGGATCAAACGGAAAGTTAAGGATCCGGAACATCTTGCCCACTCAAGAGATCCGCAATGGCATCCTGAAGAATCGGAATAAGGATGTCGTTTGTTTCGGTCTTCAGACGCTCTTGCAGAATCTGGACCCCGACAGGGTGCTTCAAGTAGCACAGTCCGTAAATGGCTCCCTCTCTCACAGTCGAGTGATCCTGGAACAGAAGGTGTCCTAGAGTATCCAACGCCAGCGAAGCATAAGGAGTGTTGTGGCAATGCCTCCCCAGGTATTCAGCCCCGAAGGTTACCTCATAGGGGGACAGGCTTCCCCCAGTCAGCAGCTTCGCTAGCTTGCACGGGTTTTGCTCTGCCATCAAATCCATTTCTGCATCAGACATTCTCAGCATAGGAACTCGTCAATGCCTGTGACCCGCACGGTCTTGCCTGCATACTCAAGGCAATTCTGCACAGCCGTCAAGCACCAGGGCTCGTCATCTACAATGATGACATCCTCGAACGATGCAAGACGCTCGCGAAGGACTGAAAGGGGATTCCCCTTGTTGAGAACGTCGTGTGCCACTGCCGCAGCGGGTGTAGCCTTTGGCGGAAGCCTGGCACTGTGCAAAAATACACAGTCACCACCCTCTTGCAGCTTGCGAATCAAAGCTACAGGGTCCTCTGCTTGGTCGAGAGTTCCACCCCAGTCCATGAGATACGCTTTCACAGCGGTCCTTGCTGGGGCTTAGACCCCTACACAAGGGTTACGGGAAAGGCTTGGAGAGTTTCAAATTTTAGAGATTCTTGCGTGCATATCCTGAAATTTCAGGGGGGTCTTGGACTTCAAAGTGCCCCGGTTCAGCCAGTAGTACATGAAGGTCTCGGCAAAATCCTCGCTGACGTTCTTCTCAGCATAGCTCGTTATGTGCGGGGGGTGTCCCATACCATACAGGTCCAAGTTCATCAGGTCCAAGATGTCAAAGTTATCCTCAAAGACATGTCCGATCTCATGTAGCAGGATCGACACGCACACGCTCACACTGAAAGGCTTCTCCCTGAATCTCAGCATCAGAGTCCCGCCTGAGACATATTCCTGCCAAGACCCATCCTCCGACCCAATGCCCTTGTTAGTCACAAGAACTTGACGCACTCGATGCTGGTAGATCTTCCAAGCCACGGGGTACTTTAGCTTGAGGGTTTGAAATGCCTTTGCCCAGACCTTAAAAGCTGCATTCCAAACGGGGCTGTCCCCGAGACCTTGACGTTGAACAGGCTTAGCTGCAAAGTCCTCAAACTGCTCCCAAATCTTGGTGTCCACTTGAGGAACCAGAATTTTCGGAGGGGGCACCTTTCGCAACTCAAGAAGCTCCTCGTCAGGAACATTCCTGTGAGACAGCCAGGAAAACAAATCAGCGTTGTCTTGCGGAGGCACCCATTCATTCTTGCGAAGCTTGTCCAACAGCCCCTCAAGCAGAGGTGCCCCTTTCTGCCGCCCCTGCCCATAGGACACGTCCAATTCAGGCTCTATTTCACGAGACCGAGCCAAGAGCTTTTTGATGTATCGAACGTCCAGCCCTGCAAGGTGCATTCGGGCTACCCGGTAAACTATCTCTTTCATGGAGCAATCCAGTTCAGGTCTACTCGACCATTAATCGCAGGGTGTCTGCCACGCCCCGTAAACTGCCAACCGTACCACCGTTTCCAATCCCCTATATACAAGGGGTCCACTTGATCTTCCCCGTGGTAGCGAGCAATCCACAACGGGTACTTCACGAGCCTGTCCCCGCCTTTAAGATGATACTTGATGTACGAAGGTCCGGTGTACAAAATGGGGACTGTTCCTGACCACCGGGCAATTGCCTGCATCCAGGTCTCAACCCAATCGATCAAATCATCGTTGTCCAACCCTTTGTTCGACTCTAGGTCTAGGACATGGTGCTTAATGTCTAGTGTCTTGGCATGCTCCCAATAAAACCGGGCTTCCCGTAGGGGGTCCTCAAGGCTGTTGTCAGGGGTTGCAAAGTGGTATCCCAACAAGGTTCCCACCTTATGGGCTCGCGCTTGTGCCACCAAACTATAACATTTGGGGTCTAGCCAATCCTGCCCCTCAGTCAACTTAATTGCCACCCAGTCAACAGAATCTGCCAAGGTGTCCCAGTCAATGGTCTGGTTGTTGTGAGAGATATCCACGCCCAGTCGTGGGGTCAAGTCTCCCAACACTCGAGCATCAGCCTCCCCTGTTGGAGGCAGCCCCCTTTCTATTTGGAATTTCTTTACGGCTGTTTCTGTCAGAGGACCGAAGTTTCCATCAGGGTGCAACCCCCAAGACTCCTGCAGGTCCCTAATCACCTGCCCGTGGTCGCCTCTCTTGACCTTGTATGCTGGAATCATCTTGCCCCACCTCTAAAGTGATTGGCAATAACCCAAAATGTCGCAGCATCTCTCCTGAGAAGGGTCCAAAGGGACCCGACAGCAACTGCTCGGGCGTGACCCATTCAGGATACCCTTCTCGAAGGGACGGTGCATCCAACCTACCTCCCACGGGCTCTGCCCGAAACACCAGCACTTTAGCCCGCCCTTTTACGTCTCGATCGATATAAGGATTTGGCAAAAGCTTGACCACCAAGCCAGTCTCCTCCAAAGTTTCTCGGATCGCAGCGGACTCAAAGGTCTCCCCTCGGTTGACGGAACCGCAAGGAAGCCCATAGCCGGGGTTTCGAATCCCACGACGGAAAAATCCAAGAATCTTACCATTTTCCGTGATAAGGACGCCAGCCGCCTTCATAGTGTGACCTTTTGAGAGTCAGTCTCTCTACATAAGGGTTACGCCCTTGAGGGATGAAAATTGAATTTGCTAAACAGATTCCCGTAACCTCAGAGCCAATATCGGCATACACTTTGGAGAACACGGTGCTCGCACGAGACTTTGCAGTAGCGCATCACGGAACACAGCAATACGGTAACCGCCCCTATATTGACCATCTTGAAGAGGTGGTGAAAATTCTGGACGAGTCTGGATACCCGGAGTTGTCGGATGCGGGATTCCTGCATGACATCCTAGAAGACACTGACGTAACGTCAGAGATGCTTGTCCAGCACTTCGGGCAAATGACTGCGGACACTGTAGCACTCTGCACGGACGAGCAAGGAGAAAACCGACGCATTCGAAAAGCCGCCACCTACCTCAAGGTTGAGAAACTGCGTGGGGAGTCTGAGAATGAAAGCACCCTCGCAGGACTTGCTGTGAAAGTGGCTGACCGAGTCGCCAACATTCGCAACTGTGTCGCAGAGGGCAACCAAGGTCTCCTATCCATGTACCGCAAGGAACATCGGGACTTTGAGCGTGTGTATTACGATGCTCGCCACCAATCCTTGTGGGACCTTTACGACGAGGCAATCGCAGGATGAACGTTCACAAACTACTTCGATGGACCAACCATGCCGTTCTCTGAAACTTATGCAAGGTGGGGCATCCCCGATCCCAAGCTGTTCAGTTCCTGCTTCACTGAAGTCAGTTTCGCATCAACCTTACGATCGATGCCAGAGCTAGCTTCTCCACAGGCATTATCAGCAGCCAAGCTGCCAATGACGGGGGAACTCCCCGCAAGATCTGCCAAGTTAATGGCAGCGTTTAGGTCTCTATCCATTGTCATGCCGCAGGCATTGCAATGGAAGATACGGTCAGACAAGGTTAACTCATGGTTAATAACCTTGCATTTACAGCATGTTTTGCTGGATGGAAACCAGCGAGATGCCGTCAAGACGGCAACCCCGCGCCAACCAGCCTTGTAGGTGATCTGTCTGTGCAACTCAGACATACTAGAATCAGCTACAGCCTTAGCTAGTTTGTGGTTCTTCAACATGCCCGCAACATTGAGGTCCTCGATCACAATTGTACTAGTACGCTTGGTTATCGCGTCACTGGCTTTGTGAATTGCGTCCTGACGGACGCAGGAAATTCGATAGTGTTGCGAGGCTACTTTCTTCTGTGCCTTTGCACGATTACTTGAACCTTTCACCTTCCTGCTGACGCTGCGTTGCAGCAGCTTCAGCCTCTTTAGCCCTTTACCCAAAGCCTTGGGAACCTAGTCCCATCAGACAGGGTTGCGAGGGTACTGATGCCTACATCAACACCAATTACGGGCTTGCCCGTGACGGTGGGGATGGCTAACTCCTGCTCCACTGTGAGAGAGACAAACCACCTTCCACATCGTTCCTTGATAGCCGAACCCAAGATCCTTGTGCCTGAATCTGCAGGCAGGTATCCTTGTTCCTTCAACTTCACTGAGCCGATTCTCGGCAACGTGACGTGAGAGTTTGTGACTTTGGCACTTGTTAAGTGGAAACCGAGAGTGTCCCTCTTCTTGGACTTAAATCGTGGGAATCCCTTTGGACCTGGGGCTTTAGCCTTGCACTTTCGGTAGAAAACCTCAAAGGCTTTGTCTAGGTTTCTCAATGCCTCTTGTGGGGCAGATTTACTAGACCCGTACATCCAAGGTACACCACCTTGATCCAAGGGCAGGTTTTTGAGAAGGACTAACTCTTTGTGTAAGTCAATCGCTGTGGGTACTTTGGGAAGGTCAGTTTTGGACACACCCGCTGCGATAGCAGCTTTGCGTGCTGCAATAGTCTCAATCTTCCGTCCAAGCCCCCAATTGTATGCCCAACGAGCACAACCAGCAGCGCGCCGAAAGGCGCTCCGCTGTATGTTGTTCGGGTCTAACTCGACCCTGTATGCTCGATGGATCTTCAATTTAGAATCCAGGACTTCGCCGCTTCGCGGCAGCTTTAGATGTTCATGTAGCAGTTTAGGAACTATTTGTCGTGTTTACTATACCGTCCAGCTATAAAGGGATTGCTGGGAGTAACTTAAATTCCCCGATCTTTTTGATATAACCCAATAACCCTCGTGACACGTTGGCGCAATTTAGCCCTATAGTATTCCCCCAATAAGGGGGATACTGTGATCAAAGAAGCTTGCATTGTCGCTAGTGGGTCTTGGGGGGGTCATCGAGCCCTTCTAAAAAATCGTGACCGGAACTACAACCCCACCCTCAAACTAGTTCACGAACTTCGCAACGGCGTTGAAGTCCTTTATGTCTTTGATGAGGAGACTGGCTGGGCTGAGGGATTAAACGAACATGCGATTGGCATCGTGAATGCTGCCCTGATGGTAGGTCACGATGAAGCAGAAAAGAAAATTGTCAAGACTGTTGGAAAGAAGTCCAAGGACGGGGCTCGAATTATTGAGGCCCTTGGCAAGAGAACTCTTAGGTCAGCTCTGGAGTCTCTAAAGTCCTATAAGGGTGGAATTAAGGGGCACACTCTGTTGAGCAACAGTACCCGGTCTATCTCTCTCGAGATGACAAGCAAGCATGAGGCTGTCACCAAAGACTTGTGGCAAGATCGAGTTCATGTCAGAACCAACCACGGGTTTGACTACGAGGATGCGGGCTACACAGACGGTGAAAAGTACATTAGCTCCATTGCCCGGCGCGAGAAAGCCAAAGACGTGTTAGACGATGTGAAGGCTGTGGACGATATTGCCCCCTCGCTGTGGCGAGCCCGCAAAGAGGACCGCAAACACCCCAACAACATGGTTCGGGACCACAACATGTGGACCAGCAGTCAAATGGTCTTAGACCTAGATGACCTCGAATTGCGACTCTACCTAGTCCCGGGCAAAGTTGTGTTCTTGGGGTACGAGAATCGACTCCCGCCAGACCACAACCCCATACTTGGATATCGAGTATTCAAGTATGTAGACAAAAAAGAGGCTCCCGAGGATCTCAGGGTTGTCAAAGTCAAGAAGCTAGAGAGCAAGCCCGTGAAAAAAGCATCTACTGGAACCATGACCTACATCCCCCAGCAACAGGCATTCCGACTTGTTGCTGGAGGAGACACGGTTGAGACTTTGACGGAAAAGCTCGGAAAGGCTTTGACTGGGCGAATGTCTTATGGGGTCAAGACCGTAATGAAAGCCCCGGGCACTGTAAAAGCCTTCAATTTCTCTTGGTCAAACGGGCAAGCCCGATGGCATGTCATGCCGTTGCGGGACTTCCCCTATGAGCAAGATGGGAGTGAGTTTACTCTGCTGATTGGTAAAGACGCCTTAAGCCCTCTAGGCAGACCCTGGTCTCTGATTGAGATGCAGTATGTTGCTAAGCACCTCAGGGCACACCCTCTGTTTGACAATGCCGCTGACTTTAGACGGCGTGCTGCAGCCATTGCTGATAGATGGCTTCAAGGATCTTGAGGGGCCCCACCGGCTCAGGATGAACCGGAAGATTAGTCAAAATGTTTGAAGTACCTGGAAGCAGATCCCTCAGAGCCTTCACTCAAAGTAGCGCCTTTCAAGCGGATTGTAGCAATTGCAATGTTCCGCCCCTGATCTGCGTTTGGTCGCAGCGTTCCTTTATGCACAACCGACCATGGGAGCGCACGTTTGATATGAATCCCTAACAGCACTAGATTTGTGGGGTACTTTCCGGCATGGGTTGTAAACTCCCCGGTCGCCACATTGCCAGACCACCCGTCACCACGAACGTACTTTGTGTGAGCCGTCGTCGCAGGCGGACCAAACCGACAAGAGCCAATGTCCAGCGTTCCGCAAGGCAGTGCCGAGAGAATACCCCCCCCCGTTCAAAGGTTTGCGAAGCAGGGTACAGATCATGGCATGTCCTTTGGAGATTGACCCAGCAAACCCAACATTCGCTCACAGGCTGCCTGAGCTAGATCCAGGCTCTCATAACCCCCGTCAGTCACCTTGAAACCTGAATGCTCTGAAGAATTGGTGCTCTCAATCGTGTACCGATAAACATCAGGGCAACAGAAAGGACTCGAGATGGACACATCAAAGCCTGCAGGCGGATTTAGGCAGACTTCCTCATTCCACAACCACTTCATTTACACTCCTGTGCAATCCCGACTCAAGATGACAGAGGTTACGATATCCCAACCACCAGGGTCCTTATCCCACTTTTCCAAGTCTTTAGACCGTGCCACACTACTGTAGATTTCCAGGATTTTTACAGAGGGCCTCACCCGGTAAGACCGACTCAAGGTGACCATTTCTCCCGACACTAGTGTGACACGAAGGTTTGGACTTGAGCATTCCGGCATAGCATCATTCAACACGGACCAATCTGACGGATGCACATTACCAAAGTGCAGGCTTGTAGGCATTACTCCCAGGTCTCTCACGTTCTGGCGCTCAAGGCAATACAACCTCTGATCCATTCCCGCTGATGTCTGGGACAAAATCACATCAACCCGAAGATACTTGGAGCCGTCTGGGAGACTGTGACAGAACACCCGCTGCACAAGAGATGGAACTGGAGGTTGACGGTCAAGATCCCAAGTCCGATAGGTCCAGAACCCTGAGACTAAAGGAACGCACACAAGGACCAAGGTCTCAAGAAAAGGTCTAAACTTCATGCAGTCATACACTCGACCATGCTTTGGCGGCTTCGCGACTTCTGCTCTGTCACCAGTTGCTTCCAAGCTTGACGAGCGGCTTTCTTCTCAGCTCGCGCCACTTTGGCATTCTCGACTTCTGCTCGGGCGGCTTCCTTGGCAGCTTTCTTAGCGGCTGCCGCAGCCTCTTCGTCTTTCTTCTGGCGAGCCTTAGCACGCTTTGCTGCCTTAGCAGCAGCCTCGGCGTCCTTCTTGGCTTTCTCACGGGCAGATCGACGAGCCCTAACCTCGGCTGCCTTCGCATCTACTTCAGCCTTGCGTGCGTCTCGTTCCGCTTTGCGGAGGGCTCTCTCTTGCTCTTGCTGGGCTCTGAGAGCTTCAGCCTCAAGCCACGCCTGAATCTCTGGGGGGGAGGGATTTTGAAAAACCCCCTTAACAACAGACTTGCGCACCGTGACATCGTGCCAACGAAGCCCCCGCTGGATCTTACACTCTAGGGTCTTTTCCGTAACTCGCACAACATGTCCAATGTGGAACCCATTGTACTCCTGCGAGTAAAACTGGATCTGATGCCCTACAGCGACAGAGGCAATTTGTTCTTCAGTGACCATCTTAAAAACCTAACGCTCCAAAGGGAAGCACACCAGGGTTACGGAATCTCCCCCAAACATTTCAACCATTAGGGCAGGACAATAAATTGAATTTGTGTGTTGCCATTGCGTAACCCTTCCGTGGACCCTTTCCACTGGAGTTTGTCATGAGGTACTTGACCATTTTGCTGCTTGTTTTTTTGGGCTGTGCAACTGAGAACTTGGAGCCATCTTTTTCCCAGGCTGGTTACGACAAGGACTCCAACAACCCAGACATTGGAAAAGTTGTAGAACAGGACGTGAACCCGGACCAGGATACGAACCCGGACCAGGATACGAACCCGGACCAGGATACGAACCCGGACCAGGACGTGAGCCCGGACCAGGACGTGAGCCCGGAGAAATGTCTCGGTGAGTGTTGCCCAGAAACGGTAGATGTAGATTGCTCTGACTCACTGCCATCATGCCCTATTCCGGCAAACGGAATCCCGAATAAAACCTGGACTTGTGCCGGGCACCCAGCCACAGACTTCAAAAAGATCGTCGCGATCAGTCTATTGGGTACTGTCTCCCCCGAAGATCATTGGAAAGCCCTCAATTACAACCCACATGAAATCGTAAATGTCAAACGCTCTTGCACACGGGACTTTCCAAAGTTTGACAACACCCCAGGGGTGTATCCTATGGATGGATACAACGGTAAAGGGTACAAACAATGGTTGAAAGATGCTGTGTCTTTTGATAAGACTGCCCCATACCGGTGCTCGATCTCTTACCGATCAAAGGCTCTCCCCCAAGTCGAGTATCCAATACCCCCAGAAAATAACTTTGTAGGGATTTGGAAGATGGCACTCTTGTATCTTGGGGAACCAATCCCGTAACATGTCTCTCTCAGATCCTCGGCAGATTCTTCTATCGAGGTGTCCCCAAGCCCTCTCATGTCGGGAGGCATGCAGCTAAGCTGCGAAAGGTTGTGTATGAAGTTTGTTGTTTTGGTTGTTCTAGCCCTTCTGTCTCTAGCCTGCCGAGAGGAAAATGCTAAGCCCGCAGTGTCTGAATGCACGGACGCTGTTTGCTTGGCTAATGATGCCACTGCCGTGGATGCGTCAGGAGATGCAACCCCTGCAGAGGTATCCTCTGATGCGACTGAGATTTCTGCAGACGTGACTGCCAGCGAAGTCAAGTAAGTTCAGATCCCGTAGTGAGGGGGTTGGTGGGGAAACTCACCAACCCCCTCTGCATTTGAGGTCCCGATGAAACCCTTATTTATGTGGGCAGGTGGCAAGACCAAACTGCTAAAGCACTACGTCCCGCTGCTACCCACAAGCTACAAAGCTTATGTAGAGCCCTTTCTTGGAGGGGGTGCTTTGTTTGGACACTTGGTCCCTCAAGTTCCAACCATCCTGGGGGATCTCAACTCAGAGCTTGTGGGGGTGTACCAATCTGTAGCTGCGGACTGTGAGGGTTTCCTTACTCAAGTATCGGCGCTGGAGAGTGATTGGCTCTCCCTACAGCAGGACAAACGCAAAGCCCACTACTACAGGCTCCGGGAATCCTACTGGGAGAGCCCACAAGCCCCGCTACTGTACTTTCTCATGCGTACCGGGTTCAACGGGGTGTGGCAAACCTGCCAAGCAAGCGGGGGGCTGTTCGCAACGCCTGCGGGGCTCTGTAACCAGCGCGAGGGGTTTATTGACCACGGACTCCTGCGGCAATGGAATCGTGCCTTGCAGGGGGTGCAGCTACACACGGGGGGCTATCAGGGAATAGGCGTGCCTGATGGTTCCTGGGTGTTCTGTGACCCTCCCTACCGGGATAGTTTCACGTCCTACGGAGTGGCTTTCGGGGATGACCAACAGAGGGAGCTAATTGCTTGGTGCCGAGACGTGGCTCGCAAAGGGTCAACCGTTTGGATGTCCAACCGTGACGCGGGCGACGGGTTCTGGGAGACTGAGGCACCTGAGGCTCGGATACACCGATTTCCGATTGTGTATACCGCAGGGAGGCGCCTCAGGGTCGAAGGTGGGTTTGAGGCGAAACCGGCTACTGAGGTTCTGCTGATCTGGGATTAAGGGTCAAGAACACTCCCAACAACAACCCTAGCAAAGCAATCTCGTCCGTGACTGCCCGGCTGTAGTAGACCCAAGAGAGATTGTGAAACACCACAAGCCCAACAAAAACCGTCAGGACATTTGAAAACGGCACCCCTAGATCCCGTAACATCCGTGCGGAACCATATCCGTACAACAAGGCGAATAGAAAGACCATGACTGAGCAAAGCGATAGCACAAAAATCGATGAGCGGCTCAAGATTGATCCCGTGTGGAACATTCTCGTTCCGACCACGGGATTTATGATCTCGACCTTCACCCAACACCAATCATTTGGATTTCAGGCGTTGAAGTTCGCTGCCCTTGTGCTGGGAATGATTGGTATCCAGTGGCATCCCGACCTACACAGGGGGTATCGGATTGTCCTACCCCTTGTCGTCTTTCTAGTCGTCAGCGCCTACAAGTTCACACTCATGGGAGCCCTGGCAGTCTTGATCTTTGCCCCTCTATGGCTGTGGGCTGGGCGGATGATGACCCCTATCCAACGGGGTTTGATCGGACTTGTAGCCTTTATGCTATTCCTAGGCAGCCTTGCCGTGGACAAGGGCACACCCGTCTGGTTTGCCACGATGGCTGCGGTCGGAATCTTCGCCGTCACAACCATCAAGCTAGATCAGGTCAAAAAGCCCTTCTGGGAGGCTGTTGACCCGATGCTTGCGGTTCTCATGTTGTGCTGGGTTGGACACAACCTGTCGGCGCTGGGTTAGTCCACCCGGTTGACCGAATCCTCTGACCTAAATCCCTCTGGGTACCGCTTTCGCAGACGTTCGATATTCATGTCCGCAGCCGACCCAAGGTCTACACTCCAGGCAGGGATATTGCCACACATCTGCCATAGGTGAAAGAACGTGTCGACCAACAGGTGAGTCAACTTCTCCGTGTTGACTGCGTGCCCGTGGTGCAGGATCTTCTTTACCTCGTCGGCAAACAACCCTGCGGATCGGAGCATCCCCAACAGGGATTTGACGTACCAGGTTTCTGGGGGTTGCTTGAGATCCCCAAACTCGACTGCCCACACGCCCGTAGCTTGGGAGGCAATCTCCTCCAGGGACGAATCCAACACCTTAGACGCAAGCGAGATATACCAGAGGGTATCTCCAACCTCTTTGCGGAGGTGCATGTAGTCAAACCCAGCGACCCAGGTAGGGATGCACGGGTCCAAGGCAGCCTGTACCTCTGCGGCTTCGCCTACCAACCCAAGGGCTGCCATGTCCAGACATGCGAGATTGATATCCTTGCCCGTGCGAGGGGACAGGGAGCAAGTGCGACCGCAGTTCAGGCTTCTCACTTGCCAGTCGAATCAGTTTAGAACGCAAGTCACTCATGGAGGTCCCCTCATTGGGATTCTCTCATCAGAATCCCGTCCAGTACGCAAGTCTATAGGCAGATCCTCAAGTGTAACGCACACCCGTCTTCTGCATCACACGTTCCACAAGGTCCTCTGCAAGATCCTGTTGGTGTGCTGGGTTCAGGTCCGGGCGTTCTTTCTCCCAGGCTTGGATCAGAGCCTTTACAAACCGGTCTTTGTAGCCCCAACTCACCAAGGTTTGAACAGCGTCCTCAGGGGATTCCTCATGCTCCATCCCGTTGATCAGGTAGTCAAGGATTTGGTCCAGTGAGAGCCTAGAGGCTTTCTTACTCTCCCCTTCCTTCTTCTTGGCCTCACAGTTGTCCCGCATACCGCCCTCAGGCAGCTTCTCGCAACCACCTTGCCGCAAAAGCGGCAACAGGTTCGATCTTAGCTCCGGCCTCTGATGCGCCAACCTGATCAATTTGTTCCGTAGTGTGCCCATCTCTAACCCCCTCGCTCAAACATAATCGCCTGAATGGCCAGTCCTGCTAGAACCAACACCCCAGTAACTCCCAAGCTATACACTTGAGGGAGAAACAGGGTGATGTACAACCCCGCAAACACAGACAGGGCTGCGCTAGAACTTCCTACACCCAAGTCTCGTAAGAAAAGAAGGATCATCCTGCCAACAAGGGCAGCGAAGGCTGTAGTCAGTATGGCGGGAAAGACAATCACAAAGGTGTGCAAGCTATAGAGAGAAACTCAAGATGTGCGGTTGATAGAGTCCTGAGCCGTGAACCCGTTAGGGTAGCGTTTCTGAAGGCGAGCGACGTTTAACTCTGCAGCCGCAGTCAAGCTCACCTTCCATACAGGAAGGTTGTTGGACAACATCCAAAGAGACCGGAACAGATGGGTCAAGTGCCCAAACAATTTCTCCCGGTCTAGGGCATGCCCATGAAAGCGGACTTTCTTAACCTCGTCCAAGAACAACCCGCTGTACTCAACTGAGGACAGCAAGTCCTTGACCCACCAATTCTCAGGGGGACGGGGGAGATCCTCAAACCGGGTTGTCCAAACGCCAGTAGATTTACTAACGATCTCCTCAAGGGAGTATCCCAACACCACAGCCGCGAGAGATAGATACCACAGACTGTCTCCCATCTCCTTAACCAAGTTTGCATGATCGAATCCTGCAACCCAAGTTGGAACACAGGCGCTCAAGGCTAGCGATACCTCTGCGATCTCCCCTGAGAGACCCATAGATGCCATTTCCAGACACTCTAGGTTCGGACGTCCGTTTATCTGGGGTGGAAGGTGGCAGGTCCGTAGCGCTAGATCACTGTATTGAGAGAAGTCCATTCATTTCCTTGCAAACTGTGCCAGAACCCATCGAACCCAAGCCATCTGAGACTCCGTAGGAATCTTGTCCCCCAAGACCCTATACCCGTGAGGGTCTACAGCTATCTCAAGGGGGTGATTGGGGACATTTCGCGTGATGTGAAGCCACGTGATTCTAACGCTTTCTGTGTCAGGGGCTAAAGTAAGCACGACACCTTGACGGGTTTTCTCCCGTAAAGTGCCTAGCTTATCTTCGTACTTTGAGGAAAACACGTTGAACCGGGGATTCCCCAGCACAGTCAACAGGAGTGGAAACCTACAGCGCATGCCCCCACTGTACCAATCACCTGAGGTTGCTCTCAACCAGTTCTTGACACAATCCGTCCAGGTAATTCCAATCCGGGGCTTTAGGTAGTGGGCTAGACTGTGCCAACACCTTTAGCTCCCGGTCTTGAGTCTCTGCCCAAGACACCAGCTCTTCATAGGTCCAAGATCCATTCCGAATAGACAAGAGCCAATCTGCGTCCTGACGCCACACGTTGTAGTGTCCCGTGACCAACAGTTCCCGTGCCATCAGCAAGAGCCGAGCCACATGCGAGGCGTGTTTGCCGTCGAAACCGAACTTTGCCTCCAAGGCTGCCCGCTCTGGGTTGCGATCTCGCTTCCAAATTTGATAGGACTCATAGTCATCCTGAGCCTGACGAAAGTGCCTCTCACGATCCAACAACTGCAAGAAGTTCTCGTCAAACCCAAGGATACGACCTGCGGCTTGCCACTTGTCATCCGATGTGACATCAAGCTCTGCCAAGCACTGGTGAACTTGGTCCTCCACGTACAGTCGGGTAGCCTCATCCAAGACACTCAAGTCCAACTCCCACATGTCCACACGCTTGCGGATCATTGCAAGTGCCGTAGACAACTGGTTCGTGGGGATTTCAGGCACAGGCTTGAGCCCAAAGTCCTTACGGTTGGGTTGAGTCTCAATAGGGTTGAGCAACCAACCCCGGTGAGTCCTGATCCTCTTTAGCTGCCCCGCAGCATATCCAGAGAACGTGTGGACCGCCACACGACTCAGAAACTTGTGTCGGTTGTCTCGCAAGATCTTGCCTGCGGGCTTGAGAATCCGCACCTCGTCATCCCGGCAAAATAGAGCATCCAGGATGTTGGGGTTGCAGGCAGCCGCTAGGCTGAAGAACTTACGGATGTCGTACACAGCCCCGTCAACCTTTCCCTCCCGGTTGCAAACTTCCTGTTCCTCCACAGTCAGGTACTGACGAAGGGGGGACAAAGTCGCAGGTTTATCCGCCTGCTCAAATTTGCCTCTAAACCCATGGAAGTACTTTGCGGGAGGGATAGCCACGCCACGAATATCCACATCAGACGATGGTTTGTGCATCCCATATGCACGCGACCCGAAAATGGTCAATAGGATTGTATGCTGTGCTAGGTCAAAGTCCATGGTCCACCTCACAAGGGTTACGGAAACTCGAAGTTTTGCTTTATGCCCGTCACTATTAAGGGGGTTCATGCCAGACCGACACACACTAGCCAAAGCTCTCTCAATCTCCCCAAACCCACAAACAGTTTTGGACTTGGGATATCTCCTGGACTCCACATTTAGACATGGTTGGGTAGGGCACGCTGGAAAACGGGCTATTTTGGCATTGCAAGAGGGGGCTAAAGTAGAGGAGGCACAGGCGTCTGTATCAAAGGTCCTGAGGCACGTTAGAATTCAACACTTAGTTCTATGTGTCCAAGGGGCGAGTGCTTTGTTGCTGGAGCCTATCACCAAAGGACTTCATGGGCGTGTGAGAGTAGCCATCGTTACTTTCGGAGCCCTGCCTTACACAGCCCCTCCGAACGTTGAATGTGTAAACTGGAGAATCGTAGGGGAACCTCTAATAGACCTCCCAGGCACCACCTATTGGGTTACACAACAAGGAGAAAAGGCCGGTTGGTTGACTCGGGCGTTCTATTGGGCAAAAGCCCCAAAAATCAGTCTAAAGGACTACCAGAACCTCTAGACCTACCTCCACGGGGAAGGTCAAGAGCTGCAAGGTCAATCCGACCATAAAGGTCTTCTGTGATTGAGTAATAAACCCTGCGCACCCCCTGACGAGTGACGGTGCGCAAGCACCGACTGCAAGGCTGGCTAAGCCGAATAGCACCACTACGGCCAATCCTAACAACCACCATGTCTGCTCCAGCAGTCAAGTCCTTGCGGACATTGTGCAAACAAGATACCTCGGCATGCACATTCCAATCTGTCAGGTTGGTGTCCCCTGCATCTCCAGGCAAGGATGTAACCCAACTCACATGCCGCAGCTCGTTATGCCCTAGCCCCAATACGCGAGGACCCCTAAAAAGCACGGACCCATGACGGTAACCCCCGTTGCTCTTGCGGGCTTGCACAACGGCAAGGTCAATTGCGTCTTTCACACGGGACCTCAAGTCCGTGTACGCAATTTCCCGAGGGTCTAAACTGATGTAGTTATTCCGTCCCATACTCAGGTTACGGATCAGGGCATCAAAAATATAGGGTCTGGAGCCAGTACCATCTGACTTGCGGAAATCGCATACCCCAAACGCCACACACAAACCCCTTCCTCACTAGGCGCCACACAGGTCACGTATCCTGGGACAAGTGACAAAAACACGGAACTTCCAGGCACAAGAACGCCCTCTACCCTGGGGGTTACAAGAGACCCTCGAGATGTCGTCACCACTGCTTGTCTATTAGGTTCCGTAGAGGCTGTCAAAAACCCATAAAACATTGTAGGGTACTGTGTAGCAGACACGGGGCGATAAACCATTTGCCCTCCGTCATCCACAACAGCTACAGCAGTTCCCTGTGGCTGCACATCTAAATCGGGTGCGACAACAGCAGTGCTGAGTTGTCGATTACCTGCGTTAGGGGTGTCGATGTCGGGACGACGGGCAACCGGCATTTCAGCCCCCTCTCACAAATTGTGTGCGCATAGTGCCCGTGTTAGTATCCTGGGCTACTGCGGTCAACTGCTGTTCCACGAAGTACCGCCCAGCAAGAGCCTCGTCTGTCGCTTCCATTTCTGCGTACAAGCTGTCCCCGGTATTCAAAGACCCTGGAACAGAAAACGTATATCGGTATCTACCAACGTCAACACCAACCGCCAACATGGGCTGACTGTCAACCACGACAATTTTGTCCCCTCCAGTACTCAGATAAAACACGGTACAACGAGGATTGTCCACATTGACAGGGACATTATTCCCGTCCACAAACAAGGTCTGGACCACACAAGGTTGTCCGATGATTGCTTGAAGGGACATTAGTGAATCTCCTCGTCTGACAAGTGCATGGCTTCTAGCATAGCCTGTGCAACCTCGGGACTAACTGCTGTCAGGATGGGCTGAATTCTGGTACGTGCTACCTCAGCATATATAATAGCCAAGTTGACAATCTCTTGAGGAACCTTTCCATCTCGCATGTAGGTGCCACAAAGCATCCCAAGGGTAATTGCCATCCCAGTCATCATCAAAGACGGATCCTCTTGGTAAGGCTCCAAGACCATTTCTAATGCCCTGGCGATCTCCTCAGCTTTATTTGTCCTACTCAAGAGAACCTCACTTGTCTCGCCAACAAGACCGACAACGCGCCTCATACACTCCCAAAGCCCCTACCAGAACTTGACCTTCAGAAGGGGCGAGTCGATAAGTTTTGCAGGCATCGCCCCCACATCGGACACAGACTGCCCGCACGCTCACAACGGTATCTGCCTGTGCCATTAGGGATGGCATATTTCCAAAGGGAGTGCCATTTGAGTCTTGGTTCAGACCCGCGACCACAACCTCAATGCCCGTATCTGCTAAATACTCAACCACCCGCACAATAGACAAGTCAAAGAACTGAGCTTCGTCAATGCCCACAACGTGGGTGTCATCCTTCAAGTAAGAGGGGATTAGACTGGCTTCAGATACTGGAATAGCCTCTAATCGGACACCGCTGTGAGTAACCACGTCTTCAGCACTGTAACGATTGTCAATCTGAGGTTTGAATAGTTGCACATTCTTTTGCCCGTACTGTGCCCGTGTAAGATACCGAATCAACTCAGTGCTCTTACCTGCATACATCCCACCGGCAATGACTGTCAAGCTGCCTGCCATATCGGACCATCCTAAACTTGAGATTCGAGTTTGACCAGAAGCTCAATTTGCTTCGGGCTTAGAACCTTACCCGATTTCACTTGCTGTCCAAAGGACGCAGCAATCTCTTGAGCCCTCGGTTGTCCTGCCAAACCTCTCCAAAGAACTCTAAGGCGGTTAAGCATCCCCTCATCCACATGAGGCTTACGTCCCTCAGATCCCTCAATGATAGCCCTCTGCTTGACACTCAGAAGTCCCCCGCCCTTGAGACGGTCATGAAAGCTAGCCAAGAGATTATCCTGTTCCCATCCTGGGATCTTGACAATCCGGTCCAGCCACTCCTGCGTGTAGGCTTGGCGGTCTGCAATCGTAGCCACCTCATCATAGAAAGCCGCAGACCTGTTGTAGGCATCCAACATACGGTCAACACCCTTTCTCAAACTCTCTCGCCAACCTGACGTGCGCTTGAAGTGGCTCTGCCCTTGATCCTTGCGATTCAGCACCTGACGGGTCACAGTACTGATCAACAACATCTTCATGCTGGCATCCGCATACCCCATCGAGTCATCTCGACCTGTGAGACTGCTATGCACCTCAACAGCTACAGAAGGACTGATCCTCAGCCAATAGACTCCCGCGGTTTGAGGCTTGCGCTCCCATTTATGGGGAAGGCTGTCCAACCACTTCTCAAAGTCCTCACGAGTAATAGTCACATAAGTTGCCATTACAGTAGGTCCCCCCAGGCTTCTTCAATACTCGTCGAGGCATCGAACCCGACAGACCCTAGAAAATCTGTAACCCCCCCGTCAAGAGCAGCGACCCAGGAGGCTTGCTTGCTCATGGAGGGTGTCTGTCCCGCACGATCTTGAATGCAAGCCTCCAAGACGAACCTGGGCACCTCAGCGGGCTTATTTCGATAGTTGGTTGCCGGGCAAATCACGGTCACCGCATCTTCCCCGCGAGTGATCGCAACGTAAGCAAGCCGTCGTTCCTCGTCCAAAGCAGTTGATTGCTCGTCTCCCCCGTGTTCAAGTAGGGCATAGCTGCTGGGGAATACACCCCCACCCGACATCACTACATAAACGTGCTTGGCTTGCAAGCCCTTCCAAGAGTGAACAGTGTCAATACGCACCGCTGGGGTGGTGTCCTCTTCCTTCTTGAGGGTCTTATCGTTAGCGGCCACCATGCGAGCCACAAAAGCGAGCCACTTCTCAGGATCCTCGAACTTGGCAGCCATTTTGATGAGAGGGGCAATTGGAGCTGTCGCAGCCTCAATAATCTCCTCAGGCGTGACTTCCAGTTTGTCAGTTCCTTCCATCAACTCCTCAGGGTCCACGTCCTCGACCAAAGAGTCTCGGAAACTTCCGCCCTTGCTGCCCTGCACGCCCAAAACCGCATTGATCAAATCCGAGGCAGAGCCCTGGAATTTCTGAAGCTTTTGGATAGACTCTGCATACAAGGCAATGTTCTTGAGGTTGTACCCTGTCATGTACGCAGTGCCACCACCAATCAAGTACTGAGCATAGTCTTGCCCACGGGGACAATACTGCTGCAAACCTTCAACAAATTTATCGCCCAAGTAGTATCCAGGACGCTGGTGTGCCTTAAGCACGGCGGCGTTAACCACACCCGGATCCTTAGACACGGCTAGCTGACACCATGCCAACAAAGCCTTTACTGCGGGCTTGTCAAAATAGCTCGTGCGGCTGCGGAATGGAATACCCTTACTCATCAAGGCAAGAGCATACGCATCCGCCTCAGCATTATTTCGTACCAGGATACCAAAATCCTGTGGGCTTCCGCCCGCCTCAGGTGAACAACTGTTAGAGATCTCCTCCGCTGCCAACAGAGCACCGTCATCGTGAGTCTCTGGACGCACCATCTCAATCAGCCCATCCTCAGTACGTCCAGGATTAGCCCGACAAACCTTGGGAATCTGGCGATTGCCGTTGTAAGCAATCAGCTTCTCAGCCGCGTCGACAATGTTCTTGCCACTGCGATAATTGAAGGTCAACCCATAAACCTGGAACCCTTTCTGCGGCAATCCTGTGAATTGTTCAGGGATTGCGCCCCGGAACTTGTAAATCGAGTTGTGCGAGAGGATACCGTTCCCAAAGAAGCAGGAGGCATCATCTACGTCCAAGTCTACAAACTTTCCAGGGACCTTAGTGATGGATACAATTGAGTCTAAGACTACGGACTTATCAGACATCACCACAGGAACTTGCTCTCCCAACACCAAATGCTGAGCCTCGTGTAGAAGAAGTGTCACCCCCGCAAATCGCATCTGCTCCCACAACAGACAGGATTTCTGTGCAACATCTGATTCGGCAATCTGCAAAGCCTCCCGGTAGGAGTCATACTTCACACCAAGAAACTCAGTTCCGTTGACTTCATGAGTCAACAAGATTTCAAAGGGGTCGTCCAACCCGTCATAGTCTAAGTCTTTGGTAGACCACAGCCTGTGATTAGGACTCATCAATAGCTCACGCCCAGATTCTGTCTTGATCAAGTATCCCTCTTCCCAACTGGAGGGGACAACGTGTCGAACACTTTGATAGACTACTCGCCCGTTGCGATAAGCCAGAACTTGGTCCCCCTCTTTCAGGTCCTCCGCTCGCACCTTGCCTGCAGGAGTGTCAACAAGGGTGTCTACGGAGACACATTGCCGATCATCTCCAATCTGTGCATAGACCTTTGCCTTATCTGCAATTTGGTCAAACAGCCGTTGCTGTTGCCTGTTGAGATCCTGAGCCTCGTCAACCAACACCACTTTGAATCGGCGCTGTAAGGATGCCAAAGCCTGAGGGTTTTTCTCGAGCATGTCAGCGGCATCTGCCAACCAGTCATTGAAGTCACGGTAGGGCCCAAGCTCTGGGTCATGCTGCTTGAGCCACTCATAAGCGGCGTAGAAGGCTGCCCCGAACTTTAGAACCATGTTCATCGGATTCTGGTCAGCCTTGGCTTTGATATCCTGCCATGTCTCACTGTGGGCTTGAGCCACTTCCACAACCGCCGACAAGGCGTTGCGCCCGATAGGCTTGCCATCTCGATCTTGTGGCGGAATCCCTAGGTTGAACCATTCGCCTGCGGGCTCCTTCCAGTAAGGGGTGCCTTGGCTAGGATATGCTGCCCGGCGACCACGCCAAGAGCTTCGACCACCGTAGCCGTAGTTTGAGCTGGTGCTTCGATCAGAGAGAGCGATTTGAGCATAAGCTAGTCGCATAAGCTTGTCACTGTTGCGGGGGCTTGTACGGGCCAGCACAGCACGAGCACCGGGCATAAACTCTCTCAGGACGTTGCCTGCCAGAGTGTGTGTGGTGCTAATGGTGTCCGACTGAATCCCATAGAGCTTCTCTACACGCTCTTTGAGTTCTGTGGCTGCCTTACGAGTAAAGGAAACCGCCAACACTTGGTCAGGGCTCATTCCTTGCTCAAGGACGTGGTAGGCGACCTTGGCTGCCATGACGGCTGTTTTTCCCGCGCCCGCGCCAGCGGTAATTAATACCTTTCCTTCCGCCAACATGGCTCTAACTTGCTCATCGTTAAGCCGGGCTTTAGCGGCTACAGCGCTTGTAGTCTGGCTTGACACAGCCGCTGCAAGCACCGCTGCACCATCCGCGCTGCTATCCACAACATCCTTAACCTGCTTGTTGAGCTTGGCCTTCTGCTCTTGCAGATTGGTGTGATCCTCAGACATGGGAATCGAGGCATCCAGGGCTGTCTGGACAGTGCTTAGCTTGCTGGCAATGCTCTTGACTGTCTGGGCATCGGCGGAAACAGACTCAACTGCGCTTAGGGGAGTTCCAACTTGACCGGCGCCTGCCTCCAACCACTTGCGGATGCGAATCATTCCCGAAATGCTCGGAAGGGCTGCCAGCTTACGAAGCTGTGCAGAGGGATCATCATCTTGAGTCACATCATGAATCTGAAGGGCCTTGCGCTTGGACTTGGCACTGTCCCAAGCATCCTGCCAAACCTTAGCGTTACGACGAGCCCACAGCAAAAAGGCGTCAGCCCACTCAGCATACCGAGCCAATCTGTCGGGGGAGGGTGCCCCTACCAAGGTCTTGCGATACAAAGGCATCCAAAGCCCTGCACCCGGGTCATCTAGGTAAGGCTGGATAAACTCTTGTAGAGAATCCTGGAAAGCCGAGTCCAAGGTGCGAGCCAAGGCCCACCCAGCAACCATGTGAGGCTCTTGAACCCCCGCTTGTGCGGCAGCCCGGTACCCTAAGTATAGCTGGATAAAGTCTAAGAGCCTCTCATCTGCTGCAGCCTGTGCCAAACCCTTTGCCATTTTGCCCTCTCGATCAATCTATTGGGCGCAAGGCTATAGGGAGATTTTACCTACGGCTTGTGTGCCCTGTCCCGAACCTTTTTCATCACGGCTCGAACCTTTGCAGGGTCTACCGTCTTGAGCATCTTCTCATTGAGGGAGAGCATGTGGGCTGTCCTAGCCTGCTCTGGGGTGAACCGCTCGTTCCCTCGACGGGTAGTAAGCCCTGTCACTTTGGGCATTACGGTTTTGACAAACTCGGGGGACATTTCTGCAATCTGGATGTCCCAAATCATTCCGATGGTGACTCCGGCCTGAACCCTTAGGGGCTCCCCCGCAATGATGGTAGGCTGCCGCTCTTTGTAGATCAGTGCCCCGGACTGAGTTTGCAACTCTAGGTCAAAGTAATACACATCCCGCGGCTCCGCAGGGGCCCCAAAGGTCATGTCCCAGGTGATCTGGATTCTTGCATCCCCGTGCTTGACTGTGGGGCGATCTACATAGCCCCAGTCCACAATAACCACTTTGAGGTCCTGGTTCTCAATCAACCGGTCCAGAACCTCTTGCTCAGTTTCAGACATGGGGCGGTAGAGGGACCGGACGTTGCCGCCTCCAAACATGTTTTTCTCAGACATGAATCACCCACACTTTGAAAAGCCACACACGGTACAAGTAACACACCCTTCTTGGTACTTAAGACTGTTAGGAGTCTCGCAAGAGGGACACTTTTGATTCTGAGACCCAGACACGATAACCCCATCTTGGATGTATCGCTTAAGAACCCGAGCAATCACCCGACTAAAAGAGCTGAGTGTTGCTGCCCTGTCCCTCTGCAACTGCTCCACAACAAACTGAATGGGGGTTCCATGGCGCAGGCTAAGGCTCAACATGCGAGTCAGGGCACTGTGGTTGGGATTGTCAAAAGCCGTAGCAATGTCTCTAACCACCAACCCATCCTCACAGAGGAGGTCATACTTAGCAGGACTACCTGAGCGCTTGCGCACTACCCCATGCTCTTGGTCCTTACTCAAAACTACCTGCGAGGCAAGCCCCCCAAACACCTCGTAAGGCTTGCCCTCTAGAAGTCCTACCATAATAACCCAGGGCAGTCCTTCGATCTTCTCATGAAAGATCTGACACGGAAGCTCCTTAGGGCGCTTAGGTGCTTGAGACTGATTGAGTTTGACCGATTCCCGTTCCTGAGTCTTAGACTCGGTAGATGTCAAAACTCCTACGCGAGATCCATCCCGATAGACAGTCAAACCCTTACAACCCCCTCGCCATCCTGCCATGTAAACATCATGTACAAGAGACTCCGTGACATTGTTAGGCAGGTTGATGGTCTTAGAGATAGCATGGTCGATCCAACGCTGTGCCGTTGATTGGATCTCCACAGCCTTGACCCAATCAATGTCGTTGGCGGTACCCCCAAAGTATGGAGACTCCGCTGGGTTGGTCTTACCAGTAACATCTCGCCACTGCCCAAATCTTGGGTGGTAGACCGTGTACTTGTGCCACCGATCCCCCTGGTTGTCCACATAATCAACAGACAAATCTTGGTCTGCATCAGAAAGCTTACGCTTGCGTTCGTACTCCAACAGGAAGGCAGGCTCAATGCCACTTGTGGTCTGAGTCATACAACTGATAGACCCCACGGGCGCCGTGGTGAGACAAGCAATATTCCGACGACCGGTAGCCTGCCACTGAGCCTGGGTCAAAGGGTCCAAGTTCTCATAAATCCGTTTTAGGTACGGATGGTCTTTCTCTCGCTCCCAGTCAAAGACACTAAAGGCTCCTCGCTCTGCTGCCAACTGAATGCTCTCCTCATAGGCAGCGCAAGCATGATTGGCATAGATCATGTCGGTAGCTCTAATGCTGTCGTCTGATCCGTATCGAAGGTTCAACATGGCAAGGGCATCACCCAGACCAGTCAACCCCAAGCCTGTACGTCTACCCGCTTCTCCCTTGTCGTAAATCTTATGCCACAGGTCTCGCTCCACCTGCTTTAGATCCTCGGGCTCCGAGTCCTGATCAATCTTGTCTAGGATTGCCTGAACCTTCTCTAGCTCCAAATCCACTAGGTTATCCATCATTCTCTGAGCTAGCTTGACACGGGACCTGTAGCGCTGGTCATCAAACCGGGCTTGTGGAGTGAACGGGTCTAAGATGAAATTCGGAAGATTCAAGACCATAAGTCGGCAGGAATCATAGGGGTCTTGGGGAATTTCTCCACAGTTTTTCACGTTAATCCGAAGCCCGTCCTCAAAGCCCACAAGATAGTTGTGATATTCATCCACAGTTCCATTATAGACATCCTCAAAGGGACCTGCTGAGATGGCAAGAACCTCTGTAGGCATGGAGGCTTTCAACCTGTCCCCCACAGTCAAGTTTCTAGCCTCTATTTCAGCCCCAGATTCTAGAATGAGCTTGTGATTGGGTGTCGCTCTAAGAACATATCCTCCAGTAAGATTTAGGGACAAGATTTCTGAGGACTGCTTGGTCAGTCTGGGGTTTCGCATCATGCGAACAACAGGATTGCCGTTCCTGTCAAAGCAATGCACAGGAACGGACAGTCCTGCGCGAGCTAAATCGTCAAACTTGACTAGTCCCCGACCATCAGCCACAGCCACAAGAGTGTCCCCTGTGAAACATGGATTTGTAGATGTGCTGGCAAAACCTTCCTCAGCATACAAATCCGCGGGTCCTTCCCTTTGCACGGTGTCCCAGAACAACACCCCCGGCTCCGCTGAGGCCCAAGCACAATGAATGATCTCCTTCCAAACGTCCCTAGCAGGCACGGACTGCACAATCTGAGCTTGTTCTTGAGGCACGTCCACAGGCCACTGTTGGATGTAGTCTGTGCCATCAACCACGGCTTGCATAAACCGGTCGGTGACTCTTACAGACACATTGGACCCCGTAACCTTATCCTTATCCTGCTTGATCTTCACAAAGGTTAGAACCTCTGGGTGATGCACCGAAATGGTCATCATCAAAGCCCCGCGGCGACCCGATTGTGCTACCTCACGACAGCTATTGCTGTACCTCTCCATAAACACACCAATGCCGTCAGTAGTCTTTGCAGCGTTGGTTGTAGGTTGACCCTTGGGGCGAATCTTGGAAATATCAAACCCCACCCCGCCTCGGCGCTTCATTAGCTGGACCTGTTCCTCATCTGTGCGAAAAATGCCACCATAGGAATCCTCAGGCCCGTCAATCACAAAGCAGTTAGAGGCACTTTCCCGGCGCAAAGAGTTTCCGATAGCGCTTGAGGGGCTCCCCTGTGCTACAATGTCCCAACTAGTGAGGGCATCCAAGAATGCCTCATAAGGTTGAGGGTTGTCGTAGTTCTGCTCAATCCTGTGAAACTCACCTGCCAACCGGCGATGCATATCCTCGGGGGTTAACTCCAGATACCCTTGGGGGGTGTGGAGAGCATACTTGAGAAACACGTCAGCAGCCAACTCATCCCCTTGGAAATAAGCTAGGCTGGCTTTTAAGACATCGGCGCGGGTGAACATGGGGCTCCTATTTTGAGGCTATGAACTTCCTTACGGCAGTTCCGTAACTCAGACACGAGGGGTGATTTGGATGAAAGTGAAGTTGGACAATTTAGACCGAGATGATGGATCAGTTTTGGCTTGGGCTAGTGCCCAAGAGGCCCAGGATGACCAATCTATTGCGGGAGCCCGCTGGGAGTACCCATCCGATCTAGAGGGTGAGGCATACGCCATTCTTACCGACTTCAAGGGGCTAACTAAAGCCCTTGAGCAAGAGGGGTATATCTTGGACACGGATGAGTACATGGAGCCGTCAGACAATCTACAGGATCTCATCCGCGAGACCTAGATCTACAGACTCCTGTGCTGACAGGAGAACTTCACGCCGCAATAGCTCTTGAAGGTGCTGGTGCTTTTCAGGAGCTACCACAGTACGATAAATGTCAAAGGCTCGATCTGCCATTTTATCGGCATTTGCAAGATGGTCTTTCACATCATCATGCTTGCCCTCAACCGTCGCAGAAAGCTGGTGAACCAGCATCATAGCGGACTTACCGATATACCTCTTGCGCCCCGAGCAAGACATCAAAGTTGCCGCAGAGGCGCAAACTCCCTCTACGTAGGTAATGACAGGCACCCGGCACGCTCGAATCATATCGGCAGCCAAGAAGCCGCTGTGCATATCCCCGCCTTGTGAGAAGATGTGCAAATGGATAGGCAACGGGTCTGTCTCCATTACAATCCCTTGGACTAGACCTTCAACCTCAAGATTCTTCAGTTGCCCAGCAAAGTCCTGGATGGTGTCTGGCATCACGTCACAATAAAAGTACATATGCCGATGCACTACAGAGACTCCTTGCTCTGGAGCCATAAATTCCCCGTCATTTGACATAGTTGAAGGTCCCTTTCGGTAAAGAGGCTGGTTAATTAGAGGCATCATAGCTCCTGAGGGTAAAGTTGTTCCATAATACCACATGGAGGTGAAGCTTGACCCCTATCTTTCAAAAATTGACCAACGCAGAGATCGATTTTCTGGGGGGACAATTACGATGTCCGGACACAGTCCTACACTTAGACCCTGAAAGCCAGAAATTGGGATATGATGCAAATTCTCACTTGTTTGACCCTGCGGGAAACGATTCGGAGTTTGGTTTGTAGTCAAAGTCCGCTCTCTCTGAGTTCGTGACACGCAACGGCAATTCTGTCTATGGACTTACTCCCTGTTAGGGGGATTGAGCTTATGGCAGTGATCAAAGTTTCAGAGTTTGAAAGGCTCCTAGTTCAAGCTGTAGCACACAAACTTGAGGCTCACACCATCAGACTGCATGACATAGACTTCACGTTAGCCTGTCTAGATGATAGTGAGCGAAATCAAGTTCTCCACGGGGTTCTAAAGCTGTTTCTCTTAGACACAAAAAAGAGACTTGCAGAAACAAACAGTGAGACTAAGGATTTCTGGAAGCATGTGAAAAATCGGTGTGCGGGGATAGCTCAGGGGCAGCCCCGCTGGAACCAGTACCCACCCTCCTTGTCAGAAATGTCCCCCTACAAAGATCGACGGGGAATGTATACCGCAATGCACATAGGGCTTTACCACATCCTTCAGCAATAATCCTCAAAATCTTGAAGTCGGGAAGTTGAGGTCCCGTAACCCAGACACCTCCAGAATATCCCTGGGGGATTGGAGCCCTTATGGACATCAGCCTAGCAAACTCCCGAGAAGTTATCCGCATGTCAAGTGCATTTTCAGCTCTAAATATCTCGGGTGAGGAATTCCAAACCCTTGTAGAAATCGCTGAAACAGGCAACAAAGTTGCCAGCGCCCGCTTGGCAGAAATCCGCCAAGAGTTAACAAGTCTAATGTCTTGGGTAAGTCCGGTTGCCTTTAGCGGTTGGGTGGAGGAGTTCGACAACCCCCCACCCAACCGTCAAGACTAATCAATTGTAGCTCGCAAGGCTAGACGCGCATCAATGTAGAGTACTGGAAACACCGGGGCATAAGATGCGGCAACTTCAATCACAGTTGGGTCCGACGCAGACACAGAGGCTTTGACCCCCTTGTACTTTGTCAAAATCTGCTCATCAATGAGGTCGCCCAAAACTTTGGAGACAATTCCCTCAATCTGGTTCAAGACCCCTGGAAGCAACTTGATTCCAATAAAGGGGTCCAAAGCAGATCGCAAACGCTTTTGAACCTCATCCGAGATCAAGGTCACCGTGGGAATCTTGGTCAGCACACTGGTCATATCCGTAGTAAGCCCATGTCGAACCTTGATCACCCCACGCCGATCTTCCAAGACAGTGATACCAGATTGTGCAACTTGATTTGCGGTCACACTGTCCAGATTTCGGGCACTGCCGCTGAATCCTCGGAGAGTCCTATTTTCCCAAGGGGTAGCCACGTCATAGGCAGGATTTACAATGGATCCCGCCAAAGCGGCTGCCGCATAGAATCCGTCAACTAAGTACGTTTTGGTTCGCCCGAGCATGTCTACCAAAGGAAGCTTCAATGTGTCAGGATAGACCAAACGAATCCGACTGGATTTGACCGAACGGGCTGTCGTGATGGCTGCTTGAGGGTCCTTTCCAGCATAGAACCCTACCAGAGCAGTACGCTCAGAGGCATACCGCTTAGAGGACTGCACTTCACAGTGCTTCTGGATGTAGGAAAGCATGCTGTCACTCACCTGCAACACGGGAACCAACAGGTCAGCGGTGTTTCCGTCAACCTGCTGTCCCACCAGGCTATCAATGGCGGCACGAACCTGAGCCTCGGTAGCCACACCAGCCCCCGCCGTATCAATTTGCTTGACCGCAACTCGAGAGGCACCGTTAAGCACCGTCAAATACGCCGCCAGAGACAGGGGGTTGTCAGGACTCACTTCCCCGTACTGAGCTTCCACTTCAGCAAGATTGGTGAAAGTTTTGAATCCAAAGTCCTGCTTCTGGTAAGTGTAGGTGACGTAGTAAGGCTCGCCAATCGCGGGTTCACTCCCCTGACGCTCAAACGACTTGATCACTGCCGTGTTTCCTGCCGTCACACCCACGGTATTTGCAACTGTGATCTCAACACCCCCAAACAACTTGACTGGGACATTGGCGTTAGTTGCAATGGTCTTACTGACTTTCAAAGTGAAAGTAGCGTTTGCATCCGTGGGATAGCTCTGCCCTCCTTCACGGGCTAGAACTGTGAAGGTCAATCCCGTCACCTTGTCTCGATAGGTCTGCCCTACCACACCATCCTGACCCACACCCGAGTTTAGAATGCTGTCCCCCGAGCTACCAGAGCCCGCTGGATTGTCAGACGTGACAAAGAACCCAGATCGAGAGGCTTCCCCCGCAGCAGAGTCCCCGTCAACAATTCCCAAACCAACCCCGTAAGACAAAGCACTCTCGGAAGCTGCGTCAGCAAAGGCAAGGGTGCTGCTTGTCCCAACAGTCAAAGACTGAAAAGCTAGGAACGCTTGGTTGCTGTCATCCACTTCTGCCCAGGCTAGAGTGCGGGTGGCAAAGTAATTGCCTGCTACTAAAGTTGCCCAGGTATTCAATGTTGCGGCAATGGTTGAATGGCTATGCGCCATCAAAGCACTTGCAACTTCCGACGCAGACACTAATGTCCGAGAGGCGGTTTGGTTATTGGTGAACCCTAACGTGGCATTGGCATTGCCAGAGCCAATTTGAATTGCAGACTGACTATCGGCTCTGCCACTGGTAATGCGGATTCCATTGCCCTCAAGAGAAACCCTCTGAGACAACCCTGTAGCCTGAGCAACGATCTGTCCGAGCACCGAGCTGGCTACGGCAACAGGACCCAGAGGAGTCAGGGTGCCCGTTGAAGAACCACTAAAAGTCACGTTGTACGTTGTTCCGTCCACCGTCACAGACCAAGTAGTGTTTTTATTGGAACCGCTGCTGTAGAACTTAACCGCTGGAAGTCCCTTACCGTCATTGGCTGCGGTAGACTGACCATCAGTCCAAGCCGTGTGCCCTACCAAGGTAGCAGGCTTCACAGCCCCCATGAAAGATCCAAAGGCTTGATCCGCTGCTGTCAACCCAGCATCAGTGTTGCCATTGCCAGCCATGACAAGAATGCTGGACTGTGCTGCATCTTGAGACCCCCGCAAACTGCCCCGTCCCGGAACCAGACGGCTGCGCAAAATTAGCCTGTCATGCTTCAATACGGAACCTACGGTATACCGACGAGCGATGTCACCATCAACCAGCTTGGCTTGGTTTGCTCCACTCGCAGCGGTGTCAACACCAGCCAAAGTGGCAAAGTCATGTGCTGCAGTACCATGAGTGATAAACTCTAAGTATCCGCTTGCATCCGCTTGCGCTCGGCGCAGTCCAAAGTTTAGACGCCCCTCAGCATCCGCCGTGACTGTCACACGCAGTCCGAGGAACCCCGCGCCCAAACCACCAATAGCAGTCACAAAGCCTGCCTGAACCGCAGCAGCCAGGTCCGTGGCAGTAGCATACGTCGCGTTAGCGACCGTAGCTGTCAGCGTGCCAGAGGCTCCCGATGTTGCGCCTACATAACGAAACTGCAAGTCGTCATGCTCATCCACGGCGATGACAGTCGAAGCCAAAAACTGTGTTGCTCCTTTGTAAACAGGGCGAGTCGCAGGATTGGACAACAGATAAGTCACAGCACCCGCAACCTGAGCCGTGTAGGCTGAACTTACGGTAACGGTCTTAGACCCCGCATCGTATGCCGATACCGTGCGAGTCTCCCCCACGTTGACACCACTTGTAAGAGTCAATTCCCAACCCACATAAAGGTCCGTATGATCGGCACTTGCTGCAGCAGCCAGTACCGCTGTAGTTCCCCCTACGTTGCCTGCTCCTGCCGTAGTACCCGACTCACCCTTAGCAGCACGATTCAAACCAGTTACGTAACTGGCAACAGTGCTTGCAGCATCCTGCTCAGCTTTAGCTGTGATCTCAACCCCATCCAGGTTGACCACAAGGCTGTCGTTGGTGGAGTCAATAACATAGGTAGTGGATCCAGAGGCTGCTGTGTAGGCTACCGGGGACCCTACCATAGTTGCAAAGAACCCCGCTCCTGTGCCTGTAGGATCACTCAGGTCGATACCGCCAGCAACCATAGTTGTGCCATCTGTGGTCACTACCAATTTGTCACTAGCATTCTCAATAATGGCAAAGTCCTCAGGACCAACCCCCGTAAACCGGGCGGGGTTAGCAATCGTAGACGCAAATTGAACCGTGGCAATCTCTTCTACGGGACCCTCATACAAGGCATCGCCGCTTGGCTCTAGCCGGGCATCAATAGTCCGCTCTGCTCCACTGGGGGTGGCTACAGTGATGTTAGTTAGAGAGCTACCCTTGCTGCCAAAGGTTGCTGCGTAAAGATCCACCCCGTTCTGGTCAACAGCCTCGTAGGTTCCTACACCACTCACACCAGCCAATTTGCTGGTCAGGGTGATCTCTTGGTCCGTGAGATTGTTGTACCAGTAAGTAGCCCAAACGGTAGCTCCTGCGGGAACAGCACTCTGAAGACGAAGAGTGCTTGTGGCACTATCCACTTCCAACACTGTCACGGCCCCTCGAGCCAATGCGTCCTCAAGGCTGAAACCCCAATAAGCTGTCACAAGGTCCGGACGGTCAGTGGCAAGGTCCAAGCGCCCGTTAGAAACACTACCGTATAGGGTGCTTCCCAGCGGGGTATCCCGCCCGTTCCCCGTAGTGGGCTGATGCGGAAGAACCCAGCGAGTACGGTCTGCTACAGGAGGGCTTACTGAGCTGTCTTGGGAGACGGTGCAAGCTGCAAGATAGCTACGATCATCAACCAAAGTAGTTGTGACTTGTCCCACAAAAGCTGTGCCAGAGGCTGTCTCACCTTCACTAACGACGGCTGCGGACCCCCAGATAATCTTGTCATCCTCTAGGATGAAATCAGATCCCTCAATGTAGTTAGACAGCCCTGGAGCATCACCGCACTGAGAAACACTCAGAACCTGTGAGTCCCCCAAATAGTCAAAAGTGTCCTGCCAGGAGTTCCAGAAGTAAGTCACCTCAACAGCGCTACCGGCTGCAGGAGGGTAGGGTAGAGTCACCAACCTATTGGCACCATCCAAAGAGGAGGCTGTTACCGCAACACCATCCACAGTCACGGAAATGTCTGCCACGCTAGTAGACGCAACACCACTCCCACTTCCATCAGTGACAGGACCATTAAAGAGCCGGAAGGACTTGTTACGACTCGTTCCTTGGTTTGCAGCAAACCCCAACACAATGTTAGATGTCCCCCCCCCGATTAGCAGGGACTCGTCACTAGACAGCCGCAACGCAGACAGCCCTGAGGCATTTTTCACAACACTCGCTACCAAAGTGCCTGGGGCACCCGTGTTCAACAAAGTAGCCAATTGGGACGCTGTGTAAGTGCCGTCAGGAATTGTGTAGGTCTTAACAGCATCTCGGTCACTGGTGACAATGAACGTGTTTGTTCCCGACAAAGCCGACACAGTGTAAGGTCCGCCAATCTCAGCGGTCAGCACGGCTGCGGTCGTGGTCACCTGACCGGAAACGTCATCAGTCTGAGACACATCCGATCGATCAAAGCTGTAACTGCAAACTACAACCGCACCCGTGGCAGGAGCAGAAACAAGTTCCACAATGCCTGTGGAACCCGTCACACTCTTAACCACAACTGCTGTGCCATTGACCTTGACAGTCACATGGCTCCGATCAGTGGTGACCGTGCTTGTTCCATCCCCCGTTACAATGGGATAGTTGCGAGTTTGAAACTTAACCCGGCTGCCATTCCAGTCCCCGAGAGTAACAGTCGAGCCAGTTACTGTCGCAGCCCTTCCTGTCAAGTCCTCATCCACAACAGGGGTATCCGCAGAGGCGCTGCTGCCACGCACAATCTCCAAGTTCTGACGAGTCAAAGTCTCTTTGCCCACCCCAATCAAAACAGGCAGGATCTGGCTAACTGGGGCACTAGCCGCGGGATTGTCAGTGGAAGTCTCAACATAGACCCCCGGAGGTGCATATTGGTCACCAGGAAAATTTGCCATTTCATCCCCTCGGGCTGTGTTTGGTATCTTGCCCTAAAGGGGGGAGGCTATAGGCAAAAAATCAAGGGTCCAAGTCCTTCAAGGTTTTATCAATCCAGTCATTCAACGGAGCCGGTCTGTATCTTTGTGCCAGATCCTCCACCAAGTTTTCACGCCGAATTTGATGAGGGACGGCAATCTCATTGGGAATGACCGCATAACTCCCATCAAGTTGCTTCACCACACTAGAGTTTGGATTTTCCCGCCGCAACCGGCGTTTCTCCTCATTCCTCTGAGAGATAACCTCCCAACCAACCCGGGCTGACTCCCCAATAGCCTGATCTGCAACATAATCAATCTTGCTGACTCCCTGATCTGGCGGGGACCCATCAGAAGACTCAGGCACCCTAAAGCTTGATGTCAACCCGCCAGGGGGGAGCCGCGGACATGGATTTTTACACTTAGGACAAGTCTCAGACAAAGTTCCCACAGGTAGGTTTCGGTCAAACCGGTAGGCACAAGGATTGCATTGAAATCTATAGGTAGGCATTATTCCTCGTCATATCCAGTTTCTACTGCACCAACACCAAAAGTAGGGAACCCAGCTTGAACGACTCCAAAGCTCTCAGTAACCTGCTCCAGCCCGGCTTGATCTAGTAGCGCTAAGTTGCCCTCAGACTGACTAGCGAAGTCCGTGTCTGCCAAGGCCGCTTGCTCCTTAGTTCGAGCCATCGTAATATCCTGAACGCCTCTTAGAGTAAACTCAATCGGAATGTGAAGTTGCCAGTCAGTTTCGATGGACATTGAAAAACTGCTGTTGTAGAAGTACAAGTCCCCTGTCTCGTCCATCTGCTCCTCAGACTCCCCCCCTAAGGAAACCTCCACGATATTAATTCCTTCCTCAACCATTCGAGTTCGAGCCCGAGCAATCAGGTGCATGACAGTTCGGTCTGCAATGTATTGCTGAGCATGCACATCTGTGGCAACAACGTCAATGTCCAAACTCAAGGTCCACTGCCCCCCATACACAAGATTTGCGGGCAACCTTCGAGGCTGCACAACAACAACCATTATGTCCCCCGTGTTAATCTCCTGCCCAAAGGCTAAAGTTACACCTGGAATAGCCTGGTTGTTTGCCCACTCGGGACGCAGGGGGAACGTGCCTTGAACAACTCCCTGAGTTCGATACTCCACCTCAAGCCATTGTGCAGGGTCTAGGATGCGAGGGTATTGGAAAGTACCCGCATCGGGATCAAGAGACACACAAGCACTAGCTGGCACCCAGGTCTTTCCGGGCATTTCACAGATACGCAAACTTCCTGGAGCCCATGGGTCTACTTGGTATAACCCGCTGCCAAGGTCTTGAGGCTGAACTTTTGTCTTGGACCGATACTGAGTAACCGTGAACCCATACTGCCTAACGATGTCCCCTTGTTGATCTAGAGCAACAATCTCAATAAAGTACAATCCAGGAGGGCTGGGGAATCGACCGTTGTTATTCTGGATGGCAATAGGGTCCTCACGAACCCACTCCAAACAGTTACCAAAATGTCCCTTAACCTTAGCTGCGTAGCAGAAGCTGTAGTCAATGCCTAGAAAGTTGTCGGCACTAAACGTAACAGGGTTGCCTGAGCCCGCCTTCACGATCAAACCCATTTGAGGGCGTTCTTTGAAGGCATACTTTCCCTGGATATACTCCACGATCTCAGCATACCGGGGTTGAGTCGCCCAGTAGGATCTCAATTCCTCAATAATGCGGTTCTTGATCTGACCTGTGAGAACGTAATACATGGCATTCCTCTTGGGGCACCATACCGTGCCGTGCCAAAGATGCCTGAAGGCACTGCCCAATCAAATCAAGATAGGGGGTGCAAGAGGCCATCACAAAATCGCCTCCCAAGGGGTCCAACCCAGGCAAGGGGTTTGCCTCAATGAACACAGGGGTTCCGTCTTGGTCAAGGCGGAAATCCAGGCGTGCCCAGTCCCGACACCCCAAGGTCTTGAAACAAATCTTGGCTGCCTGAGCTAGTCGGTGATCTGGGTCTGTGTGTTTCAGGTAGCGAACCAGATGCTCGCTATCCAACTTTTGTTCCCGCCCATAAAGCCACTCTGCATCAGTTCCTGTAGATTGCACCTCAAGGGACCCTAGCACCCGCAAAGACTCCCCGTTGCCTACTAGGGCTACCGTATGCTCCTGCCCCGCCACATAACACTCAACCAAGACAGACCCGTATTGCTCTGAGAGCAATATGGCTTGTTGGCGCGCCTCTGTGTAACTACGGCACAAACTAGAGGCTGTGATCCCCTTACTAGAACCCTCAGCAGCGGGCTTAACAACTAGAGGTAAAGGGAGTCCCTCTATTCGTACATGCCCAAATAACCCGCCGCGAGCGACCCTCACACCTGACTGAGAGACAAGTAGCCGGGCTTGCTGTTTGTCTAGTGTGCATGTGGCTGTCCAAGCATCCGGCCCCGTGTAGGGGATGTGTAAGAGGTCACACAACGCGGGAACCAAAGACTCACGGTTTCGTCCTGCCGTGATAGGTCCCTCGGCTATGTTGAACACGAGGTCTGGACGATTGGTTGTCAGGTGTTGTGGAAGGCTAGGGTCAGCTTCTAAGAGAAAGCACTTATGTCCATGTTGGGCTATAGCTTGTCTAAGGGCTTCCAAAGTTTCTGGAGGGTCATATTCAGGATCAGATCCCGGAAACTTCTCATTCGCCACTAGTGCAATTTTCAACTCAACCCTCCTGGCAAGTATCTTACCAGGAGTCCAATAGAGCGATTTGTGTTGGTGCGCCCCGTGGGATTCGAACCCACAACCAGCCATTTATGAGACAGCAGCTCTGACCGTTGAGCTAGAGGCGCTTAGTGGATCAAACCCCTATCTGGAAAACACGGGAGGATTTGGCTGGAGGCTGTGGAACCGGAGGCCATTCCAGTTCTTGCATCGGGTCTAGGGACTCAACCCGGTACATTTTTAACCAATACATGTTGGAGCGCATTACAATGCCTACAGGAGGTCTACCCGTTTTGCGATGCTTGGAGTGACCCGCACTACCCCACCATCTGGACAGGTCAACGGCTGCGACTCGCAAGGGGGAATTGGTATCGCTGTTGAGGTCTATCAAAACCTCTGTGACAATCCCTTCCTCCCAGTGCCCCTTAGCATCAGGCGGGTCTGTTCCCTCTCGCACCTGCCAACGCCAGACACGAACTTTCTGCCCCTCCCAAAGCTTGTCAGGGGTCGCCCAGATCTTCCAATCCACCCAGTTTTTCATACTTGTCCTTGCCTAAAACAGAGTTGGGGTCGGGGGTAAAACAGAGTTACGGTTTTAGAAACCCGTGGTCATAAACACCGGGACGAAGTTTGTCAGCAAGGGCCTTCAAATCTGCTTGGAGTTGCTTCCAACCCTCTGGCTGAAACTCGCGAAACAAGTGCTTGGTCTGGTAGACCCCTGCATCATGAGCCAGCAAGTGTAGCTCAGGTTTGGATGTGGCAAAGGATTCCCTTTGGACTAGCGTGTCTGCCAACAGGGTGTCTAAGGTGCTGAGGCACTTTCGAGCCTCTGGACTGAGGTCCAAGGTCGGCAGGATCGTCGCCAAGTAGGAATCCTCAGTTTCCTGGCGAGTGTCGTTGTAGAGAGTAGTACAGCCCGCACGGTCGTACAAGGCTTTGGTGTCCTTGAGGGTCTTGTGCCAGAAGTGATTCTTGATCCGGTAGGACTTGCCTTTGTACTTCACGTCCCGCATCGCTGTGCAGTTGTTGCTGCCGTGGAGCAAGGCGTAGACAATCGCGTCGTCGTTCCACTGGCGGTATTGCGGGGTTGTATCGGTCGGGCGGAGGTACTCGTCCTTGTCGTTGACCCAAGTGCCGGTGACGAGCTTGCGGGCTGCGTACAGGGCGGTCGCACGGCGAAAGGATTCCCCCGGCAGCAGATCAACGTGGCAACGTCCCTTGTGCGTGGGCTTGCCAGACAGCATCATCACACCCTGTGCTGAATCCACAAGGTTATTGCCCATATTGCAGAACACCCCGAGGGATCCTTCGCACTGCCCCGCTTCGTAACCCTCCTGCACAGATAAACCGGAAGAGAACTTAGGTGTATCCCCCCAGCCCTTTGGACCTTTGAGAATCCAAGTGGATGCGTCCTGGCCGTCACTGCCGTACAGCGTCTTGACGCCCGTGCTCTTGACTGCGAAATCTGCAACGTCCTTGAGTGTGATCGGCAGGATGCCTTTGGGGTCGGTCTGACCCTCGTTCCAGATAGTGAAAGACACGCCCCAGACCCCGCTCACATCTGCGAAGTGGCTTGCTTGGAACAGCATCCCGCCCTTGTAGGTGTGGCGGCGATACCAGAAGTCGCGAAAGCCCTTGTAGCTTCCACTGCACATGAAGGTTGGCTTGCAGTATACTGCGACCGTGTGTTTGGCAAACCCACAGGACTCCGACAACTTGCGGGTACGGTACATGAACTGAGCGTAAAGTTGACGCGCAGCACGTCCTAGCTTACCCATTTCCTTATTGGTGGTGGTCATCGCCACACCCTTTTTGGTTTCCGTGCCCGTTCCCATGACGCCATCTTCCGCGTAAGGTGGGTTCATCAGGAAGACCAGTCGTTTGCCCGCCTTAGCCGCAGTACGAAGCTGTGCATCCACAGCATCGGGGATCACGTTCTTGCCGTCAAAGAACGGCGACGAGTCATCGTTCAGGAAGTCATAGGCGAATACGGATGCCCCGGGATTGTACCCTTGCTCCTTGATCACGTCCACGTCCGGCTTTTCCGCCGTCGATAGGATCAGGTCTGCAAAGCGATAGTCGCGGGTCAAATTACCGGTTCCGCATGCCGGGTCCCACACGATGCAACGGTCCCTCCAATCCTGCCCGAGTTCCGCATCCAGCA
>JACCEC011099079.1_pt1 | contig 71054 bp, 81 predicted proteins | sample 7450121 | NCBI WGS metagenome assembly JACCEC01 (sample SAMN15323455, study PRJNA562643) | freshwater metagenome | isolation source: river surface water | place: USA:Blue River Watershed | collected 2017-08-18
ACACGAGCAGCATCACGAACAACACCCTTATCTTTAAAATAAGTATATGTTGAGATTGATGCTACGTGCTTAAACTTTTTCTTTAAATAATCTTTAACTTCTTTACGGCGACGGTCTTCAAAGTCTGTATCGATATCTGGAAAGTCATTACGCTCTTCATTGATAAATCTAAAGAACAGTAAGTTATATTCAATTGGATCTACATCTGTAATTCCAAGAGCGTAGCAGACCAACGAGCCCGCAGCAGAACCACGACCTGGCCCTACACGAATATCATTTTCTTTAGCCCAATTAATCATATCTCCTACTACCAAGAAATACGAAGCAAAGTTCTTCTTAGCAATAATTGCTAGCTCTTCGTTAAGTCTGTCGATGTATGCAGGGTCAGAAGCCTTCTGAAGCCTCTCTAAGCCACTTTCAGCCAACTCCCGTAGTCTTTCATCGGCATCCGTCTTCGGCACTGGCAAAAGGTCAAGGCCTTGATGAAAGTCATAGTCTTCTACCTTATCAGCAATCTCCATTGTATTTTCATAAATGTCTGTTCGATTAATTCCAGACTTATTGAAGTCTGCTTCAATTTCGGAACGGCTTTGAATAAACAGGTTCATATCTTGAAATGAGATTCTACGATCAGGATAAAGATAGTTAAATCTATCTAACATATCTTTGATGTTTCTAGACATTTCAAAATCTGAATCCTTCTCTGCCTTTGGAGATGTAGACAAAATAAGAAGTGCTTCTTCTAGGATTCTATCTTCTTCTTTAGCGAAGTGTGCATCTCCTGTTGCTACCGCTTTGATTTTGAGTTCATCTGCAAATTCAAGTAGCTTTTCATTAATTTCTTTTGGGTTGTGAGATTGAACCTCAATATAAAAATCTTCACCGAAATTCTTTTTAAAATCCTTGAGAATAAGTGTAGCCTCAGAGAACTCATTCCTTTCGATAGCCTTAGAAATAAGGCCGTTGAGACATCCAGAAAGAACAATAATGCCTTCCTTATATTCATTTAACACCTCTCTGTCAATACGTGGCTTATGATAAAAGCCTTCATTCCAAGCAAGCTCTTGCAGGGCATTAATATTCTCCAACCCCTTCTTATTTTTTGCTAGCAAAATAATATGGTTATAGGCTTGAATAGATTTATCTGTTTTAGATGATCTATCAAATCTATCTGTTGGAGAAATATACGCCTCAACACCAAGAATCGGCTTAATGCCAATTTCCTTTGCGGCAATCTGCATATCTCTGTGTGAAGAGAGAGTACCATGGTCTGTGATTGCAATCGCAGTTTGTCCAGCATCTAGCGCTGCTTGACATAATTCTTTAGGTGAATTTAGTCCATCCATTAATGAATAATAGGAGTGAACATGTAGGTGTGTAAAGCTCATTAGTATCCGCCCAAGCATTCGTTTCTAGTATGATAAAGTCTAATCTTAGTCATTGTCTTTTTATTTGGTGCATATAATTCTTCGCCACAACAGGCGGCCTTCATATGCCATTCTCTGGCAAAGAAATCATAAAGCATTCCCTTGTAATCTTTGTATTTGTTTTCAACAAATGTATCAAATGGATCTGGTATCTCGTATGAAATCATGATGTCATTCTACTAAATAATACAGGGGCAGTCAATAGACTGCCCCTGCTATTTAGTTGTTTACCAATCTACGCTGCTGCTAGAAGCAGAAGGCTCTTCTGCTTGTCCGCCCTCACCAGCAAAGAAAGCTTCTTGCTCTGTGTATGGCAAGTCACGAACTGCTGTTGTTTCAAGATCGTACAGTTCGAGTGAAGATGAATCAAATGCTTCTTCATCTTTTGCGAGTGGAATAATTGTATAGCTTGTGTCAGTCTTTGTACCTGAACGCTTAATACGCCACATGAGATTTGTAATCGATCCCATTTCTCCAGCGTATTCGATGAGTGTTGGTGTGATTGTCTTTCCGCTTGAGCCTTGAGAAAGAATCGCTACATATGGATCTTCCTTGCCGTCGTCAATAAGAACATTGATGTAAAGTCGTGAGCGACCCTTCCATCCTGCCTTATAATCTTTGCGGTGTTGTTCACAGCCATAGCACTTACCTTGGTCTTCCATTGAACAAAGCGCCTTGCGACGATAGTCTTTTGGATTTGTGTGCTCTACGGCAATAAAGCCTAGGCCTGCTTTTTCGTTGTATGTTGGTGAATCTGGATCAAGCTCTTGAAGAAAACGAACTTTAACACTTTCTGCATCTTCAAGCTTTGCCCAACGTGCTTTTACTCCATCACCGCTTGAGTGTTGCGGTGCATCCATAACCTTATTTAGGTCTTTTAGTCCTTTAACGATACCCATTGTATCTCCTTAGTTTGTAGTTGATGGTATAGATCCATCTGTGTTACTAGTATATCATTACCAGCTGACATATTCAATATGGGAAACTGAGTTTTTTATGCACTGCTTTATCTCTTCTTCCGTCATATCGCCCACATCTTTGGCTTCATGAGGGTATATCTTACCATAATCGTATGATGCCCACAAGATATCTTTTGTATTTAATCTATTTGCAATACTTAGACCAAGCTCACGCCCAGCCTCATCAGCATCAGTCATTATAATGATTGTGCTGAAATACTTATTTAGGAGTCTTTGCTGCTCTGATGACAAAGATCCCCCAAGGGTTGCTACAACATTTGGGAATCCAGCCTGATGAACTCTTATTGCATCGAAGTTAGACTCTACAACTATTACGTTGCTTCCAATTTTTTTAGCACGATGAATATTAAATAGCGTTTTGCTCTTTGGCAGGTTGGTGCTATTCTTAAAAGACTTTCCCTCAATTGATCTGCCTACAATACCAATCGGTAGCCCGTCTGGACTATGAACTGGAGTAACAACCATCTTCATTGCTGGAGAGTATCCTAGAGTAAAGTGTTCTGCAGATTCTTTTGTAATAAGTCTTGAACCTAAGTAATCTCTTGCCGCTTTATTTCCAGCGAGATCAGCATGTAGTCTATCTATTGTCTCTTGTGGAAACTCCTCAAACTCTGGCTTTTCTTCCATTAAGTTTTCAAGTAGTTCATCAAAATTCTCTAAGGCTTCATTTTGCTTAGAGCTAATAAATCGTAGGGCTTCAAAATCATTTTTATGGAGCACTCTTTTAACAAGCTCAATTAAGCTTCCTGACTCGCCACATGCTGGGTTATAGCAAAGCCAAGCGCCGTTCTCACAGCTAATACTAAAGCTTGCAGTATGTCTATTTGAATGAAACGGACAGTACATAAGTAAATTATTGTTTGCCTCTGATGTCTCATGAAGACCTAGAGCCTTTACAATTGCTTTTACTTGCGAGACAGCGTACTGCGTGGAATCAGCTTTCCTTGCGTAATTGCTTCTGATTGCCATGCCTTCTTCTTTCCTACATATACTCCATAGAGTGTCATTAAGAACACCCATGTTTGTCCGTCAAATTCTACCGAAAAGTTAGTGTCTATGTCAAGTACCCTGACATAACCCTTGTCTCTCATCTGATGTGTCAGCATACTTTCATATTGATGCTTGACACGAATCATATCAGAGTCATCTAGAAATTCAACTTTAACCTGAAATCTTTTTATTTGTTTGTGATTCATTATTCTGGAATGGATTCTCATAAATCTCTTTGACGATACCTCTATTGATATCCCAATCTAAGTATAAACCAAACTCATGTCCATGTCGGTTCTTTCTAGAAACAACCTCGATCATGTTAGTTCCTGGATATCTATGGACAGCCATAGCCATGTCAGCATCGTACTCAATTGCCTTAGACCAAGCAACCTGCGACATCATCGGAGGATTGTCTTGATCTGATACATCGTCTGCGGTTGCTGCGGTAATGTCGATAATTGGGATGTTGTTTGATACTGCAAGCATCTTGAACTCACGAGAAACATTTCGGTTACGCTCAACTTCAGAGTTGCTACGCTTGTTATCATTAAATAGCTGGTGGTAATCTAGAATAACTAGGTCTGGCTTATGCTGGTCAATCTTACCCTGAATAGTTGCAGGAGTAACTTCAGTATTTCCCTCATTTGAAATCAGAATAAAGCTATTCTTATTCTCAAACTTCTTTTGTGACCATGAACGGAAGTCATCAATATTGATATCTCCCTTTGAAAAATCAGAAGCCTTAAACAGTCCAGACCCTAACATGGTATAAATACGGTCACGCATATTCTCTGGAGACATTTCAAGTGACACGATCATTGGCTTGAACCCTTGCTCCCAAGCCTTGCAAGCAAGATAAGATGTGAACCATGTCTTACCACGGCCTGGCCAGCCGATAGCGACGATTAGGTGTCCTGGAGCCATACCTGTTGGGTATGCAAGATCTATCGCCTCAAAACCTGTCTTGATGCCTGGAGAGCCACCCATTTCGGCAGACCTTACACGCAACAACTCCATGTGTCTAATTGCTGCATCAGCATCGGTGATATCTAAATCTCGTACATTGTTTGTAAAACGGCTTAGCCCTGCTAACTGACTCTGCATTTGCTCAAGAACTCTAGATGCAGCATCTTCTTTTAGAGCAGAACCACTCTTCAAAAGAATTGTCTTTAGCTTAGCAGACAAGAACTCATTCTTTAATGTATCTAAATAGTAGCCTGTCTCAGCCTTTGTTTCTACTGGCTCAAAATCTTTAAACTTTTCCTGAAGAATACCAACTTCTGGTACAGCCTTAAACTTATAGTAGTATGACTTTAACCCTTCCCAAATATCTTTATGGGAAGTAAATAGATCGTCCACGTTATCTGCTAGCAGTGTGCTAATGTCTTTATTCTTACATACTGCAGAAATTAATGTTGCTTCTGTATTCACTCTATTCCGCCTTGCTCTACCATTTTCTTCGTTTCTTCCAGTAACAAACGACGCTTCTCTTTATCTTTTTCAATCTCAATCTTTAGTGCATCCATCTTATCAAAGTTATAGAAAAAGAATTGAAGTGGGTGACCATTCTTGGTAAGACCAAAGTAGTACTCTAACAATTCTTTTGCACGGTCATATCCTACACTATCAATGACATCTTGCATAGCCCATTTTTCACGGAACTTATTAATAGTTGGAACACGACCATACTTCTCTTTAAATAAAGATTGGTACAGGCTTAAAAGAATATAAGGTCCTTTATCACTTGCCACGCTTGAGCTCTTCTTCTACTTCTTGTGTCTTCTCAATAAGCTTGTTCTCAACAAAGGCATATACTCTTTCGGTTGCAGCATCAACTGTCTCGCCTTGGCGGACATCATCCTCAATGCCTATGCCAATCTTAATGCTCTCATAGTTACCAAGATTTCTAGTAAATGATAAATCTACTTTTACCTTTGTTGTCATCTGTGCTCCTTTTTAATATGATTAGATAATGTCATGTATGCAAAATCAGATCTTACTTCAAGCTCTTTATTGCATTCAGGGCATATAACTATACGACTGCTTGCCATTATTCCGCCTTCCATACTGGGACGAACTTTCCCTCATCTGTTTTAGTATACAATATAAAGTTGTTTTTGAGAAGACCCAAAAGCTCTGTTCGTGATGGAACTTCAGATGAATGTCCTGAATCTAATATATGTTGATGTATATCAAGAATGTTTTTCTGATTAAACATATACTGAGACCATGATGTACTATCTGGCTCACCTATAGGATATATCTTAGTAGGCGTCATAACTTTGCCCTCTAAGATATAATCCTGTATTGTAACTCTGTGTTTATTAAGCATAGAAGAAACTTGAACTATTGTGTATGCAGTTTCCATATTCTTTTTTACTTGAGAGTATGAATACAGCATTCTCTTTTTATCTGGATAGCACCAGGCAATGAGCTCATCCTTTGATCTAGATGCGCTTAGTACTTTATGTACTTTATCGTTTAAGAAGAAATACCGTAAAACTTTTGATTTGCTGTCTCTTTTTGATCTAGCCATTTACCGAAAGCACTCGTTTCCTTATTAATCATCCAGCGTTTCCCGCACATGATGCAAAACAGTTCCATATGTAGTTTCTGTGAGAATACTCTATCTACAAAAACTCTACCCTTGCATTTACCGCACCACATTATAGAGTAAACAACTTTCCATCCACTACGCATGAATAATCTGGAGCCACATGAATCATCTGAATATGTGGGTAATCATTTACGATATGAGCAATTGCAAAACCCTTCTGCCAGTCGTGATGTTGCATATACTTCATGCCGTCAGACTTTTCATCACACATGTGTCCTAGCTCATAGCCTCTAAGAGTTTCTCCCTCACCATTATTTCTAAGTTCATATGTGACCAAATGGGAAGCAATTCTATGTGAGTGACCTCGAATAAGAGAGATCTGCAAGTCTTCCATATCCTTGCGAACAGAACCAGTTGCAGCAATTGATAGTCCATGATGAACATGGATATCTCCAAAACGGCGCTTTGGCAATTCATTGTAATAGATGTACTCGTATCCCAATGAGTCTAGGCTCCATAGAGCCTCTGGTGTAACCTCTGAGATGTAGTCTGGAAGCTTTGCATCTACATAATTAAATACTCTAATATCGTGATTGCCTAGGGCAGAGAATAGCTGAGCATCTGGCAGCATATCTCTTGTCTTTGCATAAAAGTCTCTAGCGCCTTTTGCTTCATGGCGCATCATTGGAACAATCAAGTCCTTGCTATCATTCTTGTGATAGTTTAAAAACTCTGCTGAGCGTCCCTCTGTATACTTGCTGTAGCAAGCCTGATCATCTGTATCGCCAAGGTAGTCAACGACATCTGGCTTAAACCACTTCATGACCTTAAACCAAAGTGCAATCATCTTGTCATCCTGATATGGGAACTGCTGGTCGGATGAAATCATCCACTTTAAATCGTTACTCATTATCTACCTTAATATGTAAAAAAGTCACGGGTACGTGACTTTAATGTTACGCTAAGTGTAACATATTGATTTAGCTTGTCAATAGCTTATTTGCTAGCTATTTCTCCTGCAGCAAACAATGTATATTTAACTGTGGTGTTTGCTGTATTTGTTCTGAATCTAATTACTGCATCTGTTGCAGTTATGCTTTCAATCTGTGGAAATACCTGGCAGTTAGCCCATGATGGAGAAGATTGCCCAATAGTATTTATTTGTACCCAGACGTGTGGTGTTCCATTAAATGTTTGGCCAAATTTAACTGTAGCCTTTGACCCGCCCTTATCTGATGACTTAACTGCCTTGCTTCCTTCTTTTGCAAGAACAGTTGAAGATACAGTTGCCGCTGGCTGCTTTGCACCAGCGTTTTCTATATTTATGTTTGTAGTAGCTGCTGGAGTTGACAATGTATTAATATTTTTAATAATTGTAGCAATTAGATCCGATGTTACTGGATCTCCTGCAGCTATTTTCATTGGGTCAATTGCCATTTTTTACTCCTTTGGATGTTCCGCTGAAACTTCTTGTGATTTAATTTGTTCTGTTAATTGTGTAATTTCAGCACGAAGCAATGCAATATGAGTCTCATACTGTGAGACAATTTCTCCTATACGTTGCTGTAATGCTTGAACTACTAGCTCTAATTTGTTATCCATTATATTCCTTTTCTTCTTAATGTAATCATACCATTAGGCTCCAATAGCGTCAAGTCTATTTGACAGGCTATCTATTTTTTCTGATAGCTCCTTTATAGATATTGCTAAAAATACTGATAATCTATCATAAGATATACTCTCTGGAGTTCCATCATTATTATAATTTACTACTGTGTTTAATTTTTCAATTTCAGCAACATCTTCTGCAATTAATCCAGATACCACTGGATTGTTTGAGCTTCCAGAAAATTCTTCTTTGTATGAGAAAGTAACTGGAGATAACTCTTTAATTGCATCTATATAAGATCCAGTTATAGGCTCTATGTTTTCCTTATACCTACGGCTTGAGCTAGATACCTTTAAGAATCCATCTGCATTTTGAACAATTGCTGTTCCAGTTGAAGTTCCTAGCAAATTAGCATAAATTGTTCCATTGCTATTTATAGCAACTTTAATTTGTCCAGAGCCTGTTGGGGATGTAGCAGACAACGTATTATTTGTTCCATCTCCACCGAAATACGCAACTCCAGTAAGTCTTAAATTCCTCCATCTGTAAGTGCTGTATGCACCAGTTGCTGAAGATTTGATTCCAAGGTCAACTGCTCCATCTGTATATGGGTAGAGAGAGCTAGTCCAACCTCCGCTGTTAACTGATATAAAAGCTACGGCATTTAATCCAAGACTTGGTGTTCCAGCTCTACTATACAGTGTAGAAAATGCATTTGTTGTTGTACTTAAAACTACGTTTGGTCCACCTTCACCATCATCTGAAACAGAGCCAGTGCCTCCATCAATATTAATTGAACCACCAGTTATAACACCTCCAGAAATAGTAGAGCCTGTGATGCTTCCTGAAAATATTGCTGCTCCTGTTTGTGCATTAAGAGAAAAAGTTGAGCCCGTGGTATTACTTGTACTTGAGCTATTAAATGCTGCAATACCTGCACTATTTAAAACAACTCTTGCGCCCGATGTTGGAACCGTTGTTGCTGATCCATTATTATTTGCAAAGACCGTTATTCCCTGTGCATTTATTCCTGTTATATTATTTGAAGAATCTGTAATTGTGCTAGCACTTTTTGTTAACTTGTTAGCTATTGCTAAAGTTGCTGCATCAGCAGTAGTTTTAGCTGCATCAGCAGTAGTTTTAGCTGTATTAGCAGTAGAATTTGCTGTATTAGCAGTAGAATTGGCAGTAGTAGCAGTAGCTGCTGCATTATCAATTGCTGTTTTTGTTGCTCCAGCAGTAATCACTAGTGTTCCAGTAATGTCTGCACCTGTTGCAGTAAGCTTGCCTGCAGAGTCAACTCTAAATGGTGCATTAGATGAAGATGTAGATCCAACCCAAAGTCTATATGTAGGATCAGTTGCGCTAAGTCTAACTGCAGATCCTAAAGTTCCAGTTTTGTCTCCTACTGCTATGTTTCCATTGCTATCAAAGATAGTATTATTTCTAGATATTGTTCCTGATGTTTGAGATGTAGCAGTGATAGTCCATCCACCAATATAACCTTTTCGGGCATCAATGGTTCCATCTTTTGTAATTGAAACTGTTGCATCTGTAGCTAATCCATCATATGCAAATAAACCTTGATCATTAAGTCTCAGTCTGGCTCCAGATGTCGCTGATGCTCCAGCATACAGGGATCCGCTTGTTGTGCCGCCAGTAGGTATAGCTAGCTGAACATTTCCAGTAAACTTACCACCTGTAGCATTAACGCTTCCAGTCAAATTTAAATCTGTACCGTTCCAGTACATAAACTCTGTTGAGTTTCCGACTCTGAATTGTCCAGTTGTTAGCCAAAAATTATTACCAACATTTGTTGTTGATTTATTTAATATGATACCGTGATATGTACCTGCAGTTAATGTTGGGCTTGTTAAAGGCTCTGTATTAAGATTAATGCTTTGTGAAATTCCTGTTCCTATTTTAAATAGGTCTTGTGAAACTCCGCCAATTGCTATAAAAGACTTAAGTCTTGCTAAAGCTCCTGCTGCTGTTCCATCTGCATCTGATGCTATAAATGTTCTTGTCTCTACGCCTGTCCAGTTTGGTACGTCGTATGGAGTAACTGAGGTTACTTGGTAATAATAAGTTGTATTTGGGATTAGTCCTGTTGCTGTATAAGTGTTTGTAGTTCTTCCTGCAACTGATGCATACTCCCACAATGGTGTTCCTGTTGATGGATTTGTTGTAGACCATCTAATTGAATATCCTGCAGCTCTTGTATCAGCTGATACCGCCCAGTTAATTGTTGATACAACGCTAAAACCACTTAAATCTTTTGGATCAATTGATGCTGTTGCGGTGGCTGTTGTTGGGTTTGCAACAGTAAAAGTTGTATCTGGATCTGGATTTAATGGAGTGACTTCAACAATAGCAGATGAAGATCTATTAGCATCTAGCCACTTGTCTCTTACAACAACTTTAACCCATCTCTTATCTGTGCTGCCCGTTTGAATTGTTACGTTTGTGGAGTTTCCAACATAAACGATATATTCTTCTCCAGCAAATAAACCTGTTAGGCTTTCATATATAACAACATCTTCTTGAACGCTAGTAGGGTCAAAATCAAACTTAACTCCGTATGCTCTATATGAGGCAGTTACTGTTAGGTTTAGTACTGGTTTTGTTAGGTTTGGAATATCAAAAGCAGATTCAACTATTGGAGATCTTGGCCCCTCTGTTATTTTCTTGGTTTCTGCATCTTCGTACAGGTATGTAAACCAAAACTTATATTTTTTATTCTTTACAAGAGGAAGTCTAATTATCTTGTCATATGAGCCAGCAGTAGTTGTGCCCGCAGCTGTAGCGGCATCGCCTTCTGTTTTTTGTAAGTCTGGAGCTGGCCCTTTATACCAAGATGAGGTTGTCATTTTAGAATGATAGTCCTAGTCTGTATTCGATATCCATTTGTCTACCAATTGATTTTGTAATTGGGTTGGCCAGCTTTGATCTACTTATTAAACCATAGTCTGATCTAAATGAATCTTCATCGTTAATTCTTACGCCATCTAATAGCACTGTTGTTGCTCCTGATGACTTTGCTCTTGCTCCTATTGATATCTTAATTATCGAGGAGCTGTCTGGTGTTCCGCTTCCGTATCCGCTTGAATACAAATTGTTTAATGTCAATGAGGATATCTTGTCTCCAATTGATGTTTCTCCTGGGTATCTTATCTCATAATAGTCTGTAGATGAGCTATATAGCCTTACAAATGTATAGTCTAGGTTAAGATCATTTTGTACGTAAGCAATAGTTAAGCTGTCATTTGGACTATAACCAGTTATGTCTAACTCTATATTTGCTGAGTACTGATTGATAGATGCTGAAGCTGCAGTTAATGATAAATGATTAGAGCCGTTTCTTGGTGTTGGAGTAGTAACTAATATTGAGTATTCCCCGTCATCATCAGTCCACTGCTGGTAGTCAGAAAAATTAGATATTGACTTGCTTGCATAATCTGTAGCCCCTAAAGTCACGCTAGGGAACAGGCCTAGCTCTGAAATTATTCCTGCAAGCTCCACTGGAAGAGTTGTCTTATATACAACGCCATAGGTACTCAACCCAGTTGTAGCACTTGTCTGAATATCAACGCTGGAAAGATTTACTTGAGATCTATAGAACTCAAAATCTAGCCCTGTGTTATTTTCTGAAGGTATGCTTGAACCAATGCCAACTGCAATATCTTTAGCGTTAGTGGTAGCTTTACCAGCAAGGTATTGAGTTAAGTATCTTTTGCCAAACTTTGTAAGAATGTTTTTAGATCTATAAATTTCTTTACCGTCTTCATAGAAGCGATACTCTCCAGCTAATGAAAGATTATTGTCCATATCCATTTACTCCTATTACTTCTTCTCCAACGTGATTTTTAATATTAAACTTAAATTCTACATATTGATTTTTATTTCCATCTGTAACCAATGTTTTGCTAATTAATTTAATGTCCTCAAGGTTTGGGGCATCTAAATTTGAGGCATCTTCAACTTCAGTTTCTGTCTCGTCATCATCAATAAAATCATCAATGTCATCCTGAATGCCTTGAATCTCCTCCTGGGTAAGAGTTGAAGGATCAACAATTATATAAAGGTCTGGGTTCAATACGTTAATAAGCTTATCGCCTGGGAATAGCAATAGCTTTTTGGATTTAGGTAGCTTGGATGCTTGTTGTTTTTGATTGCTCATATTAACATTATACCATTTCAGTGTAGATTGATCTACACATTAAATTAGTAACTGGAGCACTTGTATCATCATAGTTATTCTCTACAGTTAACACTATATATTTGCCAACAGCGTATGCTGGGTTTGTATCTTCAGATGAGTATAGCTGGCTTGAAGGATATGATATTTCAACTACATCGCCAATCTGAATTAGAGGGTTTATAAATGTCTCTACACTTACCACCTTCTGCTGCTTAGACCATTGTCCAGTAATCCATTTTGATAGGCTTTCCGCTTCAGATTCTTTTTGAATCCAAACTGAGTCAAACGCTATTCCTTCTGCCTTGTCTTCATCAGTAAGCTTTGGATCAATATATTCAAATGAGTCAGAAGGCGTAATTTGATTTCCAACCACAACAAATGATTTTTCTTGACCATTAGCGAGGTCTGCAAAAGCTCCAGTATTATTCATGACAAATATATCCATGGTAAATGGATCAAGTGAGGAGCCAACTAGAGTGACATCATTATTCTGAACAATTGATGGATACAAAGGATACCCTGGGGCATTTGTGTATCTGCCATTTATTCTTCTAAGCTCACGAGCTACTGGACCAAATTCTCTTAGCCATACCTCTGTCTTTGGCTTATCAGTTTTATTAAAAACAAAATCGCTAAATGTTTTAACCATTGATGAATTGCTAGAAAGGAATCCTGAGTATGCGTCAAAAGATGAAGTCAGACCAAACTCTTCTTTAGTAATGCTAGCGGTATATACGTAGTCAAATGATGTTGTGCCCTGAAGAGAAGCTATTCCTATTTTATTTGTTAAAGGTATAGGGGAGGCATCTGTAACACCCACGATCTTTCCATTTAGGGCAATCTTAAATACCCTATTCTCATCTGTACCATTCATAATATCTAATGCTTTGATCTCTACTTTATATAAATCTCCACCATTGATATTTGTAATGATAGTTCCATCTGTATCTTTTTGGCTTGTAATCATTGGCTCTGGCTTGCCATTAACAATTTTATAAAAATTTACATCCCTATATGTTTTATCGCCATTGCTATTTTGAGATGTAGCTATTGATAACATGTAGCCACTTTGATTATTTTCACTTAATGAAAATGCAAGTCCAGCTACAGTCATTTGGTTGCCAGTAACATTCTTTGTTTTTTTATCAACAGTAAGTGGGAAGTACATGTTTGCTCCTATAGCAAAAGCCTTGTCTGCACTTCCTGTATATTGAGCTGTAGTTGTTGCAATCTTATAAAATGTATTTGGAATATACTTATCTTCTGTTGGCTTTGCTGGATCGGGGCTTGGCACATACGTAACGTCATTAGCAAAAAGGGTAGCCATTGATCTTGATACGCCATTATATAAAAGTTTTTGTGTATCTGGACCCTTTGGGTCATAGCTTGGAATACTTGTTGTAACCATTGATCCTGGGCTTGAGGCAAATATTCCAGTCTTGGAGTCCCACTCTAGCTGAGTCCATCCATCATCTGAATTTCCTAATTTGTGCGTCATGTCCTTATTCATCATATCTTGAGTGTATGAAGAGGTGACTGGGCCAAGCACACCAAATGCATTTCTAGCTTTAATTCTATAATTATTTGTAGGCTTGAATGTTGAAGGCTTCGCAAGCCCCTGGTACTTTGCAACATCTGAATCTGATGTTATCCACTTATATTTTACTGTTCCAGTATCTACCTCTGCGTAGCTGTACTCTATTGCATCATATTCAATAATTTCTTTTTCAATTACTAAATATCCTTTGAATGAATACTGAGTTGATCCAAGACCAGAGAGAACTACTGGCTCACAAGAAACAACGCCTAGTGCTGCAACTTCACCTGAGTTATTTGTATAAGAAGGCTGAGTTGGCAATATGTCATTAACAATTGCAGATGCACCTAAAGTAATCACTGGAGCATCATAAAGATTTTCGCCTGTTCCTCTATATGAGCTAACAAGTTGTGGCGTATAAACTATCTTAACTGCCTTTACGGATGGAACATTTTCTACTGAGATAGAAGATATGTTTGCAAGGTTGCTGCCAATATTTCTATCTCTTAGCTTTAAATTAGTTTGCTTATCTTTTTTAAAGATATAATCTCTTGGATAAAACTGTAAAACATCAAGCTCATCAAATGTTGCTATCATTTGAGTATCTTTACAGAGATCCTGAATATGCTCCCAGACAGTCTTGGACTGATCTGTATACCAGTGGTATGGGGATATAACGGTTGTATCAGTTGTTGTTAAATTAAAATTATAGTTTGTAAATCCTACTGAATCTAGGAGTCTTCTAATAATGGCAACTGAAGTCATATTGTCACATACAATATCTGGTGGCTTTATATACTGAAGCTCTTTAGCCCCATCTAGCCCAGTTATACTTACATCTCCAAACTCACTGACAGAAAATGAGTCTGTGTAAAATATTCCAAGGTTTATTTTTTCTGATCCTATATTCACAAATGGTCTAAGTATTGTGTCTTTGTACAAGTTAAGTTTATCTTTATTAAATGCCACAGTCTTATCGTAGTACTCATAGTTCTTGTCATAGGCATTTAGATCAATATAGATTGAGTTTGCTGTAACATTTCCTACTGGAATGATTCCAGATATATCATCTGAGGATGATTTGTTTATTGTCATAGATATTAACCTGCTTGTAGCATCTATTACATATCTAGGTGAAAGCTCTATTACTCCTACATACCCGCCCGATGTATCTAGTGATGAGATCTCAAGCTTTAGAGCACTTAGATTAACTCCAGCTGGTGGGGATGTAAATTCTGTTGTTGTCCATGCGCTACCATTATAATAAAGATTAACAACTCCATTACTTGGCACAACCACATTTGTTGCTATTGTTGTTTCGGTGCCTGTCAATCCTACAAGCTTCAAAGTCCAATTAACTGGCTTAGAGTGTGATGTTTCAAATTTAACAACTATCTTATTTGCAACAGCAGTTTTATTAGCAGGATATGTTGCAGTCAATACACAATTAGACAATGATGTGCCAGACGCCACAGGTGTTACCCAGTATTTATAAACCATTTTTGCGCCTGAGAAATATAGTCTAGATGCAAAATTAGCTGCAGTCTTATATTTATCTATTACGCCAGATGTGCCGTCTTTTGTTAGACTTGGGTCACCTGCAATCATATATTTAATTCCAGCCGTCTTGGGCCTTCTTGGATCAATAATAGATGTTATTGGAAATAGCTTTTCAAAAGGCTTATATTTATTTCCTGCCCCATCCTCTTTGGTAACAGTTAAAACTCCATCTGGAGCAGTAATTGCTTTACCATCAATTAGACTATTCATGTTATACTCAATCCAACATCCATTTTTAATGTTGATGGATTGAGATTGATTTAATGCATTTATTGTGGCGGTTGAAGCTGTTAACATTATACTTCTTCCAGACCAATTGACACATCCCAAAATTCTTGTGGAGAATCTGTGCTTTTTTCTTTTACATTTCTTTTAACCACAGTAAATGAGCATGAGGTAAATGACATAAGTAATATCTCATCTCTTGCTGAAACTCCGTTATATGAAATCTTTACCTTAAATGTATTTTTGCCTTTGTCTCCATAATAGAATGACCTCAGAGATGCCGCTCCATATCCGCCGTCTACGGTGGCAGCATCATTTGTTGGGAGCATGCTCCAGCTTGTGCTAATCGTTTTCTTATCAGCAATCCAAACTTTTCTTAAAGTTCCGCCTGACATTCTTTGAGTCTTTTCAATTCTATTTGTATCGATTGATATAGGTGAGCGATTATGTTCTGACAACTTTACCCATGTTGGAGTATCTGTTGTAGAGGTATCTATATAAAGGGCAGAGCCTACTGGTAAAGTTAATGTCATGATTTGATACTCACATTCTTAGTTGTTCCAACCATTTTAGCATTTAATTTAGCATCTTGTCCAATTGCTTGCTTTGTCATTGATACTACTTGTCTGACAAACGCATCTGTATTCATTCCATCTGATGGGTAAATATTCTGTGTTAGATTAATCACGCTTCCACTTGAAGATGAAGTCATTGGCTCAAACATTTTTGCTGCTTGGTTGACATCATATCTTGGAGAGCTAAATGGAACTTTAGCCATATTAGGAATAATCATTCCTCCGAATGCCATTTCTGGTCCACGATCTCCAACGATTGTAGGAACATTTGGATTCAGCTTCATTGTTCCGTATCCAGCTTTTTCTACTGCCCAGCTATTAGCGTAAGGTCCACCTGCTCCTGCGCCTCCAGTAAGTTTCCATTTGACTCCCTTTGAGTCAAGGAACTCTAATCCCTTTCTAATCTGAGCGGAAGATATTCCAGCCTGATTAAGGTTTCCAGTTCCGACTGATTTGTCTTTACCTATTGCAAATGAAATTGCTTTTAGTGCTTGGCCGTTACTATCTACGCTAGCAGAGACATCAAGTTTCTTTGGCTTTCCCCCAACTGTTATGTAGAGGTCTCCTCCGTCCATTGATATTCCCTTTGACTTCAAAGAAGATTCTAGTGCAGATATTGGCTTACCCATAAGCTCCATTGTTTTTGCAGCAACATCAATATCTTTTACATTGCCCTTAATTACTCCCACACCCTTACCAGTTTCCAGAAAACTTGCAGCGTCACCCTTACCAGCTTTTGAATCTTTTATGTAATCAGCAACTGTTTTGCCTGCAGCAATTGCATTTAATACAAGAGTTGTCATTGCTCTATTAAAATCTTCTATCTTTTGTTTTTGAGTAGCAATTCTATCTCCAAGCTTACTTAAGCTTTCTCCAGCAAGTGCTGCCTGATCACTTAATTTTTGCTGACCTTCGTTAATAGCATCAATCTTTGCCTGAATTTTTGCATTAACTCTATCTCTTGAATCTTCAATTGATTTTCTTTGTGAGTTATACTGCATTGTTGATTCAAGCTGTTTAACATCTAGACCTGCTTGTTGTGCAGTAGCGGTATCTCCCTTTGCTAAAGCTGCATCATATTCCGCCTTCTTTTTAGCAATCTCATTTGCTAAATCACTCTCTTGCTTTGCAGCATCTAATGCTTTTAATCTTGAATCTGCAAGTTTATTATTTGCATCAATTTGTTTTTGAAGAGCCTTAAGTTGATCTCTTGTACTAATTTGCTGTGCAACAGATTGCCCCCTTGCAGCTTTTTGAAGAGCCTTATATTGGTTTTCAAGTCTGCCAAGCTCTTTGTACTGAGATTTCAATAAACCATTTTGGTTTTCTGTTGCAATTGCTGAGCTTGCGACATCTGCTACCTTAGATAAAGTTGCAACTGCTTCTGCTCCTAGGTTTGCAAGATTCCCTGTAAATCCTTTAGCGGCAAGATTCATTTTTTGCCATACGCTTAGTAGTGTGTCGGCAGGATTTAAAACCTTTTTAAGAGCTGGATTTTGTTTAATCATTTCATCTCTAGTTGCTTGAGTCAATTTAATTCTTGAAGACTCAAGATTATTAAGTCTTGCTAACATTTTTTCTTGTGCTTCGTACTCGGTTAATATTGGCTTGCTGCTATCCTTTTTATTAGCCTTCTTGCTCTTATCAATTAAATCTTGTATGCCAGTATCAATTGCTGTTAGCCCAGTATTTACTTGTGCAGCACCTTCTCTTCCACCTTCTGCTGATGCATTCTTGTATCCTGCGACAGCTCTTGCTGCAGCATCCTGCTTAGTTTCTATGCTATTAAATCTAGAGTTTTGAAGTGTGTATGAAGATGCAGTTAAAGCTTTATCAGACATTTTAAACATTGCCCAAATTTTCTTTGTTGCATCTTCTGCAGACATTCCTGCAGCCATTAGCTGAACCTTTAAATCTTCAGCAAGCTTCTTTGTATTACCTTCACCCTTAGTTTGATTAATTAACTTAATCTGATCTCCATAAGTAGTTTTAACTTCTTTTCTAAGTTTTTTGTACTCTTCAATTGTCATCTTTATAGGAGTGCCTGCGCTTTGCATGCTTTCATAAAGAAGTTGATTTTTTTCTCTTAGCGCTTGAATATTAGCAGCTGTGTCTGCAAGCTTTGAACTATAGTCTGTAAATTTTAGACCTGCTTTTTTAGCTGCCTCTTCTGTTAGTCCATACTGAAGCATTCCAATTCTTAAATGTTCATTATGATCTTTCCATCTTTTCATTCCAAGCAAAAGTGCTCCGCTTACTCCTGCAACTGCAAGGCCAACTGGAGTAACAGACCCAACAAGTCTTCCTAATATTGGCCCAAGTCTTGTCATTATTTTGCCAGCTTCTGATCCAGCTTTACCCATATTGGTAAGGTTTGCTGCTGTTTGAGAAAGAGGTTTAATTGTAGCAAAAGCTTTTTGTCCACCTTCGCTATTAAACATAGGCTTCTTTTGTCCTCCGCCAGCACCTGAGCCCATTCCTCCCATTCCAAGCATTGAACCTAACATGCCACCAATCATGTCTCCTCCAGGGAGGCCAGTCATTTTGCCTAGAGCTGCTCCGCCTTGATACCCTAACATCTGAAGCATCATCATTTTTATTAAACCGCCTGCATTATATCCCTGTGCCATTGTATCTTTATTAGGAATAATTCCACCAGAGTTTCTTGGAACAAATATTTCTGGTCCCTTTTCTCCAACAAGATAAGGTCTATTGGAAGATACTGGTCCGCCCATTTCTCTTGGTTCAATTCCAAATATTAATTTTTTAAGTGCTTCAGTCATTGGAGTATCTTTTTTAGAATCCCAATTTAAATACTTCTTCTTAAGAATGTCTTTATCAATTGGAGATAGTTGAGTTGCAACTGATCTATCTCTAATCATATCGCCTGCGGCTGCACGAATTACAGAATCCAAAATGTCTGGCTCAAGAGCTTTCTGTAGTTCTCCCTTTGCATTTTTAACATATCCGTATGGCTTTTCTTGTGCTAAAGCTGCAGCAAACTTATCGTAGAATAGTTTTTGAGTGTGCTTTCTCAATCCGCTATCAGCAAATAATTTATCTGCCATCTCAATTGATAGAGAGTTTACTCCCCAAGGAGCAGCCTCATACATGCTTGGCTTAGGAGCTCCAGTTGGTCCAAATCCTGCACCAATTCTGTGCATTGCTCTGCCCTTTAGTATATTACCAATAAGCCCACCAGCCATAAATCCATTAGCATCATTCTTAAATGCATTGTCTGAAAGGCTTGCAGCCTCTCCTCTTTGTCTACGCTTTAATGCATCAGCTTCAAGCATCTTAGCAATCGCAGCTGGTGTCATAGGCTTTTTATTGCTAATCTCTACACTTGAATGAACTCCATGTAGCTCTGCCCAGTTTACCTTTCTTGCATCTGCAAGTCTTTGAATCATAGAGTTATAAATAATTTTTTCTTCAGCATTCAAACCAAAGCTTGCAACTGTTGTCTTTAGTTTAGGAAGAGCATCTTCAATTTCTTTAATCATTCTTGAGTGATATTCTTCAGCTGTCATTCCCTTTGGAATATCTAATGTAGATTCTGCAAAAAATCTTTTAGCATTGCTTCCCTTAACACCAAGGAGGTTAATCATTGCCTGATCTTTCATTGATGGCATTGTCTTAGAATAATCTCTTAATCCAGAGGCTGCGCCAAATACACCTGCTGGGCCTACATCAGCAAGTATGTTGCCAGATAGGTTGCCCTTAGCTAAATCCTTATCTCCACGAAGTGCCGATGCAACAAGCTGCTTAAAGTACTGGTCTGTTGTAAACTTTCCATCTTGCTCTGCAAATGAAGGATCATACTTTGACTCAAGAGCAAGAATTTTTCTGGCACCCTTTGGATCAGATGGGTCTCTCATTACAACAATCTTTTGTTCTGGAGCCTTTAATCCATGAACTTCACGAGCTATCTGGGTTGCTCTTACTTCTGCAAGTGCAGCTTTCTCATCAAGAACTGGCTTAACAAAAACTCTATCACCATTCTTTGAATAGACTCCGCCGATACCAGGTACTGGGAAGCTTCTTCCAGATGTAGGCTCTAGCAACTCTCCATAGTTAGTTACTGGATCTTTAGCAAATCTAGAGTTTCCTACGGCAGCGTTAGCGTCTTCCATTGCTTTCTTTAATGCTCTTTGTTGCTCTACCTGCTTAATTGTCTTAGGCATGCCCAAGAACTTAACTGCTCCACCTGGGAACAATCTTTGTGCTGGAGCTCCTGGAATCATCCCTCCAGCATTTGCGTAAGCTGGAGAAGTTGATGAGATTATATCTTTAAACTGTGCTGGGCTTTGAAGTCCGAATGCCTTTAAGAACTGACTCATTCTTTCTGGCATCTTTGTTACTTTGCCTTCTTTTTGTTTTTGCATAAAAGAGAAATAATGCTTAATGTCTTTAAATCCTAGTATTCTAGCTCTCTCATCAATAATGTCTTTAGCGTTAACATCTAAAGCTCCTGTGTACTTTCTAGGAATTAGATCTCTACCTACACCGTAGACCTCAAGCTGTCTAGAGACATAGTTCGGAGTAACATCAGTTATAATTGCGTTTCTTAAATAATGTTTGCCAGCAACTTCCCACTCATTTTTTGGCATGGTATGTGCTCTATCAAATCCAAGCTTATTTGGATTAATTGATCCAAGTGTCTCTAGATCAAACCTTGAGTCCTTCATCATTTCAGCAAGAATTAATTTTCTATTCTTTAGATCTGGAGCGGCAGTATGTCTATAGTCTCCAGAAGCATTTCTTGTATCGACTAAATCAATGTCTGGATAAACTTGTCTTAACTTTTTTGTCCAATCTTTTAACTGTTCTTGAGATATTGCATTGTATTCTGCCTGACTAAATTTTCCATTAATATGTGCTGCAGTAAAGGCTTCTTCATCCATTGCTTCTGCTATATTAATCATTTCTTGTCTAGACATGCCATTTGGTCTTTTAGTTGGATGGTATCCATATATTGAATCTAGTGCCCAAGCATCATTTAGTATCTGTCTGCTTCTATGAGATTTTTCATAATTAGGATTTGTGAAGAATCTTGCAACATCATCAAATCCCTTTCTAATCTTTGCAACTCTTTGCATGAATACTCCACCGCCACGAAGTCTGCCAGACCCTTCTGTATTTCCTGGTCCTCCGTTTAATGAGTACATCAAAGGCATATTATCTTGAGCAATGCTTGCTGGAATTACAGCTTCTCCTGGAGTAAGTACAACTGGTACTTGTCCTCCCTTTGCAGCATAGTATGATGATCCGCCTAGTAGACTATCAATAAATGGTTTATTTTCTTGAGTAGACTTTTTATTAATAACAAATGAGCCTGCTTCTGCGGTTGTGTGATATGTGTCTGTGTTTCCTGTTCCTGGAACATATCCGCCCTTAGCAAACTTAGGCTTTGTAGTTTGAATATTATATCCTGCACCTGAAGTTCTAACTCCTCCAAGAGCTCTTGCAATTCGGTCTGCAATTTCTTTTGTTGTTCCTTTGTGGAACATTTCTTTCATATTAGACTTTCCAGTTGCTGGATCTACTACTGGCTGCGATGTTAAAGGTACTGTTGTAAGGTTTGCAGTTCTTCCCATTGTAGCTGCTGTCATTGCTGTAGTTTCTGCAAGCATAGCTTCTACTGTTGCATTAAGCTGAATTATTTTAGCTCTAGCCTGGTCTACTGTAATTTTATTTTGCTGAACCTCTACAACAATTGCTTTTACTTCAGCAGCTGCAAGATCTGTAATTTCTGAAAATTGTGGCAACAAAGCCTGATATGAATCTGTTAAGCTTGATGTAACCGTTCCAGTAGCCATTACTTCTGTTTTAAGAGCTTTAATTTCTGCTTCTGATTGCATTGCAATTGCTGCTGTCATTGCATGCCATTTAGCAGCTTCTTGTGCAACTATACCAGTAGATATTCCGTTTACAGAAGTTACTCCAGGGATCTTTGGCAAATCCTCATTCATATAAGCCTGTGGGTTTTTACCAACTCTAACATTTACTGGACGGGATCCTGGCACAGTTCCAAATATTGTTCCCATCTGTGGAGTTTGAGATGGAATTAAATGCTGCATGTCTCTAGAGTGTGGCTTTCCTATAAGTGGATTATCTTTGTCCACCATTCTTCCGCCTGGATTTCCTGCAGCTATCACACTGCCAGCAACAGTTGTAATAGCTGGGCCAGCTGCAACCTTAGCTGCATTTGCTTTTGTTTCAAGTGTTGCAAATGACTGAGCTAATGTATTTACAGCATTAGATAAAACTATTGTTGCTTCTGAGTCAGAATAAAATGTTGTAGCTAGACCTGAAGCAGCAGCTTCAGCTGCAATTATCTCTGGCGTAAGAAGCTTAAATGCTGATCCGCCCTTTGCAAGCTGTCTTAGATGGAATATGCCTTTAACAACATATCCTATAAAGTTACCCATAACACCAGCCATCATAATAAGAGGACCAGCGATAGCTGTTAGACCACCAATTGCATTTAAGAATGTTTTAATTGGCTTTGGTAAATTCTGGAAAAATTCAATTATCTTGCTAACTACATTTAAAATCTTTGTGCTTATCTTTAAGAACTGCTCTCCAACTTGAGCTAGGTCTGCTTGGACAGAAGCCCACGCTCTCTTAAACTGTCCAGATGCAGACTCTGTAAGCATCTTTAATTCTCGTGATGAAATGTTAGCAAGATCTGTTGCACTTGCTTTCATAAGATCCATAACCTGTAGAGTTTGTGATCCAGACTTGCCTAGGTTATCAAATAGAGCTGACATTCTTGCAAACTGGAATTTACCGAACAACTGCTCGATTGCTCTTGACTTGCTTAATGGATCAAGGTTATCTAGTGCTGACTGAAGAGCCATAATTGTATCTGTTAGATTTCCAGCATTTTTACTTACGATTCCTGGAAGATCTATTCCGAAGTTGGCAAACTGCTCTGTTGCAACCTTTGTTGGGTTGATAAGAGATGCCATTGCTGACTTAATTGCATTTGCGCCTTCAGAGGCATTTACTCCACCTTCTTTCATTGCAGTTAAGTAGAGGGCTAAATCTTTTACATCTCCGCCCAGCGATTTAACAACTGGACCAGCTTTAGGAATTGCTTCAACTAAATCTGCAAGGCTTGTTGATGTCTGGTTTTCAACTGCGTTAAGGAAGTCAATTGACTGAGCAAGCTCTTCTGTATTTTGTTTAAATGCATTTTGAATAGAAAGAGTTGCTTTCATTGCTTCTTGTCTATCAACTTCACCAAGAACTGCAAGTCTTGTTGTTTGCTGTGTTGATTCTAGAAGCTGGTTTCCTTGCTGTCCTGTAGCTGCCAAGTCTGCAGCGAGAGCAATCGTATCTTTATATGCAATACCATATGCTCCAGCAATTTCTTTTGCTGTGTTTGCAACATCTTTTCTAACTTGAGCTAGGTCCGCAGATGATGTCGCTGCTAGTCCGCCGTAAACCTTTGTTAGTCTTACAAGCTCTTGATCTGCTTCTCTAAATGCTTTTTGTGCTGCTGCTCCAAATGCAACGAGTGGAACAGTTAGACCAACTGTGAGCTGACGACCTGCCCACTGTGTATTTTTACCCCAGTTAATTAGCTGGTTAGATCCATCAAGCATTACCTTGTTCATAATGGCAGCTTCTTGTCTTGCAAGAGCCATCTTGTGCTTTACTTCATCTAAGCCTTTTGCAACCATTACGTTATACTGCATTAAGCCTTGTGCATTTTTACCAACAGGCTGAACAATAGCGTTCTCAAGCATTACTTGCTGTTTAGCAAGATCTTTAATTAAGCTTCCGCTTTTTCTTGTGTGGCTGTTCCAAGCGTTATAATATTCGCTTAGCTTTAAGCGACCTCTATCTAAATTTTTGCCAAACTTTTCTACGTCTGAGGATAGAGATACAAAGTGTGTTGAGAACTGTCCAGTGGAGCGCATTGTATCCGCAAAGGACTTGTTCATCACTGCAATCTGATTTGCAAGCTTTGCGTTTGTTCCAGCAGTGGTTTCTTGAAGTTTTACGAGTTGGGCAGTGACCGCAGCTAATTGAGTTCTTAAACTCGAAAAGTCTGCGTTGGCTGTAATAAACGTCGTTAAGTTATTATCGGCCATGTATCTATGTTACTCTATTCGGTATCCTAATCCTGCTCCAACGCCAAAACCAGCTTCCGCTGCAAATGACCCTTGTAGTGAAACAACATCATCAGATGATGCAGTTATTCCAAGTGCCCGTCTTTTAACATCTTCGAAGGAGGAACTCCCTTCATTTTCATTACTGCTTTCATTTAAATCTACACCCTGGATTGAAGCTAAGAACTTTCTTTTCTCCGATTCAGTTTTTTGCATTGATTTAAATGTCTGGACTAATTCTGGCATTGAAAGGCTTTCTTCTAATTGCTCGTAATTTACCCAATTACCTAAAAGAAAGACTTCCCCTTCTAAAGCGGCTAAATCTAGTTCTGCCCAGCCAGAACCATTGCCGCTAGTTGGTTTGGGTCGTCCATCTTAATTCCTCCGCAAACTTCTAGAATGCGATTGATAGTTGGAACGTCAAGTGTGTCTTCAAATGCGTCTCGATCTGCGACAAGATCTGGAAGCTGCTTCTGTAAAGCCACTCCGCATGCCTCAATCAAAATAGTTAGTGTTTCGTCTTCTGTTGTTACTTCTTGTGTCTTATTAATGACTTTCATAAACTCACGAAGCTCTTTAATTGTTAAAGGCTTGAGCTTAACTGTTGCGCCATTCTGTAGCTGAATCTCTTCAACGTCATATACTGTAGTTGCCAATTTAATCCTCCTAGGATCTAGTCTTAATTATTGTATCATATCATAAATATTAGAGCAATAGAAAACCCCCTAATTTCTTAGGGGGCCTCTATTAATTAATAAATTAATTATACTGTTAGAACACGGTCTACAATGAAACCATATTCCTGACCAGCGTTTGCTGAATCACCTGATGGTAGCAAACGGAATGTTACTGGGAATGTTGATGCTGCGTTACGAGCCAAAGAGAACTGTGACTGTTGTACAGAAAGAACACGACGTGCATAGTATACACGCTCAGTTGCTGTTGCTTCAGATGTTGGAGCCTGTCCTACTGCAATAAGCTGACGCTCTGTTGGAGCCTCACCAAGTGCACCACCTGCAAGACCGAGCTTGTCGGTTGCTGTTACGCCTGTTCCTGCTGATGTAAGTGTGTTTGAACGCTGACCGAATACTGTAAGAACGTTCTCAAGAGTACCTTCTGCCATTTCTGTTGCGATCATAACTTCCATTGACTCCTTGAAAAGCTTTGCTGTATCAAGAAGCTGATCAACTGTTACTGAACCGTATGATGGGTTGTATGTAACCTGAAGACCGTTATTTGTGTAACCTACGTTGCGGTATCCGAAATCGCCAGCTACCTGGTCAATGTCGTTAAGTGTCTTTGTGAAAGAAATTCCAGACTCAAAAGCGTAGTCTCCTACTGCTCCTGGCTCTGCATTTTCTACATATCCTGCTGTTGTGATGTCGATGTTCGAAAGGAACAATGGTGACGCACCAACAAGAATATTTTTAGCATTACCTGTGTTTTGTGCCATTTTGTAAAACCTCCTGTTAAATAAATATATATATATATTAACTTACTGTAAATCTAAATCAAAAGCTGGCTAGGCTTTTTTCCTCTTAGCTAATTTTAGTGTATAATTGCCCCAAAAGCAACCTAAAGGAAACGTCCATCTGGGCCAGTGATCCTTGAATATTTGACCTCTAAAATTACATCTGCCGATAGGAATCCCTGAAGCTCCTCTGAAGGGGTTATAGGGGATGTCTCTACTATATGGATGCTATGGAATTTGATCCTATCCTCATCCTTAAACCTATTAATGTCTCTGGCAGACTCATCCATTCTTCTAAATAGGTCTGTCATTAAGTTTCTAATCTCATATATATCCGAAACGTCTGTTGAGTATAGGGTAAATAAAACCTTCTCACAGCATATAAGCCAAATATCCTCATAGGACAAGCCTATCTTGTCGTAGACTATATGCTTCTTGCCGCTCAAAAATTGATTAAGTTCTGGCTGCTGCTGGACTGGAATTATTGGAATAATCTCCATATTGATATTGTCGCTGTAATATTCATTTGGATCAAAGATATTGGTGCTCTTTAATTCATTCCAGAGGAACTTACGTAACTCAAATATTGCGTCTACTTTATAATCGACTGTCATAATGATCCTCCAAATGCCGCCTCTAATTCTGTATTTGCTTCCAGTCTAATTTTACCAGGTGTGAAGCTATATTGCACTTTACGAATGCTAGCTGGTGTGTCTAGGGCCTTATTCATTTTTGAGCTAAATATGTTCTGAAAGCCCGATGCTTTTATTGAGCTATTTACTAACTGCCCTCCAAAATATCTTCCAAATGAAAGTCTAAATTGCTGTGATGAAGCACGTCCTCCTGGGCTTTTAACGGTCACTGAGGACCCTTTAGGCATGAACACTGTAATACCATCTAATTCGAATACTAACCGCTCAGCGGACCTTGGACGGATTATGACGGGCATTCCAGCTTCCATGATAGATGCTTTGTTTGCAAATACATACTTTTTCTTTTGTTTTTTATTTTTGCTTGGAACAGAAGACTTGGATAGCTTAAAGTCATATGTTACTTTAAATGAAAGTCCATCTGTATCCATTCGTGTAAGCTTAAACAATCTAGCGCTATCTTGACCGACCCTGTTCCATTCATACACATGATGCAATGATGCTGGCTTTACCCTTGCAGAGGCATCTATGTAGTCTCCAAAATCTTTATCTATTTGGTTAAATATAGTCTTCTTAAATAAGTTTTGAAATGATTTATTTGTTGTTAGTTTTCCTAGCACTGCTGCTTGATAATATAGGAATGCTGAGATCTGAGCGACTGATGAATCTTTAAATACTCCTGGAGGAGTTCCGACCATTGTTCTTTCCAGCCCGCTTGCTGTTTGCAGTAATGCTACGCTAGAGTCCAATTACCTGGTTCTCCGATCTTTTTGCTGAAGAGCTATATCCAAGCACTCCACCAAACGGGTCGGTAATTGGTGTTGTGCCCACTAGCTCAAACACAGTTGGTGTTTCTGTTGGATAGTTAAGTTCTGCCCAAATAACAACATCATTTGCATCTCTAATATTTGTAATTTTTTCTCTGATGTTTAATTTAGACTCTGTTCTAATCTCAACGATTTGCTGATTAACATAAGAGTTGCCCATTGTTTGTTTATCAGATGTTCTTGAAGTTGAGTTGCTAATAATGCCTTTTGCATAACAGGCTACAGTTCTTGTGTAAAGCCATGTTTTTTTTATAGCACCAGTGTCTGGATCTTGTACGTCCTGCTGAGCATATACATCCATCTTCATGCTTAAAATGGAGTCTATAAGATTATTCATTTTATATCAGAACCATGCCACTTTTAACATAAGGCAAAAGTAATTGATCTACATAATTGTTTCCAGTGCCAGAGAAGGTGGAAGAATTGAAATCAAATTGCCAATCAAAAGTAGATATAGACTTAATATACTTGTTGCGCCAGACTTTATCTTTAGAAAAGTAGTCTCTCATTAGCTCAATGCAAGCTATACCAACCTCGTCTGGTATTTCCCACCAACCGTACTTACCAGAAACTGTGTACCTGGCATCTTTGTTGAATACTCCAGAGTAGTCATTAATAGTAGGAGGAGTCATTCCGTTTGCAGTATAAACTGTGTTATCAAGCATGCTGGCTCTATTTACTCTTATGCCAAATCCGCTTTCTGTAACCTGCACTGGAATCCCCCAGTTATTAACATTATTAATGTTATCAATCAAAAGTAAATCGTTTACATATACTTCATGAATACGATGTATTTTATTTCCTAAAGGCAAAATATCTGTGCCTGCTCCGTATGCAACGCTGTTATCATCATAAAGATAAAACTTTTGCTGGGTGTAATTCTCTATCACCTTTCGAGCATATCGTTCTGCATCTAAAAGTTCTTGATAGGTTTTATAATTTGGGTCAGAATAATCTGATCCGAGGCCCAGAGCGTCTACAGCTTGAGATATTTCTATGTACGGCTGTACCACATAAACATCATGCTTTTTCAATACTGGAGATCCTTCAACCATGTATGACCATTCGGCACGTAGTTCTTTTACTCTATCCGTAACAGTTAAGTCTGGATAAAAATTATATACGCCAATGTCAGTCTCTGCTTGTTGTGCTGTTCCAGTGGAGATAAGAGTTCCTGGAGTTACTGCAGGATTTACTTCATCTTGTTCTGTAATATCATATAGACGCACCGTTGGCGGTGCATCTGCATAAACAGATTCACCTTTCCAAAAGACTCTATGCTTTATTGGTGAGTTTGTTCCTACTAATATTTCCATTAACTTATGTTAACGTTTAGTTATAGAAGTCCTGGACTTCCTTTGGTGTGGCTAAACGAAAACCCTCCTCTGTATCAAAGATTTTTTGAGCATCTTCTTCAGACATTGCTACAAAGGGATGAGTCTTTGTAAATGTATGCCCCATGATGTCGTATCTCATGTTCTCTCTTGTCATGCGTACCAAGATCGTGTCTTCTGCCTGTGCCTTTGGATCAAACTTTGGCAAAATTTCAATTTCTTCTGTTGCTTCTTCAACTGCCTGCATTGTCTTCTGATATACAGAATATGTTACGCCTTCTTCTGCCATGGCAGCAATTACGTCTTTCTTATTCTTTAGACCTTCTGTGTCTACTGCAAACTCTGTTGCGATTTCCTTTAATTCAGCTACTGTTAATGTGTCAAATGACATATTTAGTTCTCCTCTTTCTAGGTCCTTTAATTATAGCATTGATAAATTAAAATGAAAAGCCCCCAAATTTAATTGGGGGCCTTTCGGTAGTTTAATTCTTAATTAATTAAGAAGCAACCTTAACGTTCTTTACAACTACCCAAGCGTCTGCCTGCTCGATTTGAACACCAACACGAGTATACATTGTGTACTCGATTGAGTCCTTACGTGGCCAGAAGAAGCGATAGACAGTTACATCACGCTTAATACCAATAACAACGTTATTTGGGAATGTCAAGTGGACATCACCGTGTGAGCCCGCTGCATTTGCGTATGAACCTTCTTGTGTCTCAGGAAGCAATGGAACTTCAACGATTGGAATACCAAATGCGTATGGAGCTACATAACCTGCTGGACCACCAAGAACTGGAACATCTCCACGGATGATACCTGAAGCGATATCCTGTGGGTTAACGTTCTGAATGTTCTGTGATGTTGAGTATAAGTAATCCTGGATCAAGTTTGAACCAGAAAGGAAGCGAAGGTCTGTACGACGCTGCTTGTACTTACGTGGAAGAGCCTTAAGAGCTGAGTTAAATACAGCACGAGAAATTCCCGCACCCGCTGCATCGACTACATGGCCTGAAGCCTTAGCCTTCTTAACTGCGCCATCAAATGACTTGTATAGTGCATCGCTTGATAGTGATGTATCACCGTTGAGGATAACATCTTCGATGTCATTTCCTGCCTGTGTAGCCATCATACGTGCAATGTGATCTTCGAGATCAGCACCTTCAATATTGTCTTCTAGAGACTCTGTTGAAAGTTCCCAATCCATGCGAAGCTTCTTTGTTGTGAGAGAGATCTTGGAGAATGTTACACCACTGTTTGTGGCTGTGTTCTCGCCTTCAGATGCAAGCTTTACAAGCTTCTCTCCGATAGACATACGATCAATTTCTGTTGTGTCAGCCTTCATTCGGACAGTACGTGCAACCTTACCAATTACGGTAGCATCGAACATATAGTCCAAGAATCTTGCTGATTGTTCTGGGTTAAGGAGACCACCATTGCCATTTTCTGAAGCAACGTGAACGCCTGAACCACCAGTTGATGAGCCAAAACCAGTTGATACTGTTGTACCAGCTGCTGCGGCCTTTTCTAATAATTCATTACTCATTTTTTATTTCACCTACCCTTAATTTGAAAAGATTTCATTTACGGAACCGAGGAAAGCTCCTGACCATTTTGATTTTGATTTGGTAAATACCTCAGACCCGCCAAGGTCAGAGGACTTCTTAATTGCTGTATCGCCTTCTACGGCATCTACACGCTTTTGAACACCATCGATGGTGCCCTTGATTTCTGCAACAGCATCACTAAGTGCGCTGTGCTTTTCTGCCAACTCTAAAATTCTAGCATCGACGTTCTTGCTGAATGCTTCTACAGATGTCTTAATTTCTGTGACCTGCAGTGCATTTGCTTCGGTTGCCTTTGTTAATGTTTCAGAGAAAAAGCCTTTTAGGTCGCCTAACATTTTTGCAAAATCAGGTTCATCAACCATAACTTCTACTGCTTCGGCTGCTTTTTCAACGTTGTCGGCAGAGGTATCTTCTGCTGCAACTTCTGCAACATCTGATGATTTGTCAAAAAGATTGACGTTTGATTCATCTGCTGCTTCGGCAACTGGTGCCTCTTCAGCTGGTGTCTCAACTTCTGGAGTAACTTCAGCTGGAGCTTCTACGGTTGCTTCTGCAACTACTTCAGCTTCTTTGCCTACATTAAGTTTTTCCATGTCATTACCTCCTTCTACGTTTGCCTGTTTTGCTAATTGTGTTTCAGGCAACGGTAATCTTGACTTCTTAAATGAAGCAAGAATTCTATTTATCTCTTTTGATTTGTTCATATCTGAGCTCTCCACCCAACCAATAAGTGTGGCTGGTTTTCCTGATACTGGTGACTCAAAAGTTTTTTCTGTTGACATAAAAACAGAATCACTTTCTTCGCAGTAAAAAATATTTTCTGTAACTACTTCTGTAGCAATACCTTTGTATACCATTTGGCCGTTTACTTTTTCAATTGAAAAAATGTTACATAGCTCATTTGCTGGCGAATCAACAATTGAAAGTTCTACTAGATCATAGTCCTTGATAAAACGAACTTGCTGTCCTGTAGCTTTGTTAACTTCATTGTCTGACTCCTTAATCTTTCCGCCAATGGAGAAACCAGAAAGAGTGCCGTCAAGAACTTTTTCCCAAGTATCTTGTGCACCCTTTGAAATGTATGATGTTACGTAAACACCATTGTAAAAATTCTGAGACTTCTGGTCATAGTATGTTTCTGGTTTAAACGAAACAACCTTACCAACTGCAATTGACTGATGCATCTCACGGAGATTTCCTCTAAAGTTCTCAAACGCTTTGATGCTTGCTTCTGCTGTTACAACATCGCCTGTTTGATCAATGTTGTCAAGAGTTGCAAAACCTGATACGGTTCTGTTCTCACGATTTACTTTTGTGAATGGTACAGATAAATGGAGGTTCTCTCCATCTGCAGACCAGTGTGACTTCTCGATGTTCATATGCTTAATTTTAATGCTTTATTTACTCTAACGCAAATAGCAGTTGATTAAACTTATTTGACTTTTGGACCATCGCCCTTAGCATTTCTGCCCTCACCAGTTTTATCTGGAGCATTCTTGGCACGTTCTTGGTCTCTGGTTCTATTACCAGTAGACTTGGCTTGTTGATCGGCAGCCTGCTGAGGCTTTAATTCTACTACTTCATCCCCACCCTCAATTGTCGTCATATTCTTTCTTAGACGAACTTCATTAGGGGTAATAACCTGCATTCTCAAATAAATCTCATCGATCTGGCTCTGAGTTAATTCATCAGTCAAGCTAAGCTCATTAAATTTAAGCTGTAGGACATCTGTCTTTTCTGCAATAATATAATTTAATTTCTTTTCAAGTCTATCCTGTGCTGGTCGGCAAACCTGCTCTTTAAATGTCTTATCGGCATCACGAGCAACGGCAAGGTTTACACCTTCTGGAGTTCCAATTTTATTAATAGGAACTCTGTGAGCAAGAAGGATTTCATCTCTATTTGTTTTACGATAAATATTAAATGAAGACTCTTGCTCTCCAGCCTCAATTGGCTCCATCTTAAATTCGGTCTTTGAATCTGGTGTATCTGCTGGCAATGGAATGTAAAGGGATCTGTGGTTCTTACCCTTCAATCCGACCTGGAAAAATTCAAGAAGCTTTCTTTCTGATTCTGGAGAAAGCTTTGCACCCTTAACTGTAATTATATATCTTGGGACCGCCTTGTTTTCAAAGTAATCAAGGTTGTATCTTCCAGCAAATTCATTTCCAGCCAAAGCTTGCTGAGCTGCAATAATGTCTGGGACTCCATAATAGTTATTCATCGGAGTGTACTTCTTCAAATGAATGATCTCATTTGGTCGCTCTTCTTGCCCAGCAATTGGGCTTGGTGTTTCTAGATCGCCAAAGTTTCTAAAGAATACGGCCTTACCGTATAGCAACTGAATAAATCCGTCACGGTAGCGACGTACACGCATTGTCTTAGCTGGTATGTGGCCGATATAGCCGATATCTCCCGCTGTTGTACGACCAATCTCAATGTATCCGTTTCCTGTCGCCTCAAGGTCTGTGTAGGCCTTTATGAGGGTCTCAGTAAATGACTCTTCTTCGTTGCAGTCATCAAGCCATCTATCTAGCTGAGTTTTAATTCTTTCAATCTTTGCACGAGCTCTATCTAACTGCTTTGAATCTGTGATAGCATCCATTGCATCTTTAGCTTTATCAGTTTCTGTAAATGTATACCCTAAGCCAACAATGTTAGAAACTTTTGCATTAATTGCTGCATAGTTGTATGTTGATATTTCATAAATCTTTGAAAGATATTCTAGGTTATAAGTAGGTTCAACTAAATCAAATAAAGCATATCCGCTAATTGCTTGCTGTAATAAGTTTTGCTGAGTTGCAGTTCCGCCAGTACCTACGAAGGCTTTTGAGAAATCACGGTTAATCTTTCTCTTAAAGTTAGCTCCTAGACCTCTTAGCTTCTTTATGTCATCGATACCTATCTTAAATGGGTCATCGTGCTCTTCTGCTTTTTGAAAGTGAAACCAATCTGCTGTGTTAGATATATCGATTGTATTTACGCTATCGATTTCATCTTCCATAAACTCAACTCTTCTTGTCACTGTACCGCCCCATTTCTCAACATCGAGTCTTTATACACTCCAATATCCAAAGGATCTGGTGTTAATCCCCATTTGAGTCTTTCGTTCTGATGTTCAAATTCTTCGTCGTCAATTTTTCTACGCCCTGAAAGGAACTTGGGATTGCCCTCATATATACCGTATGAGCGAACTTCTCTAGCCAAAGCATCGATTCTGGATCTATTGCCTTTTTTTGACGTGATCGAAAGAAAATTGCCATCGTCGTCTCCAATCCATCTGCCGTCAGGCATTTCCCACACATATATGCCTAGTGTGGTCTCTTCAATGATTCTCGTGTTTTTGTTTAAGATATCCATAGACCATAATCATACCATTAGTTGATACTAAAGTCCAGATTTTTGTCAGGGTGTTGTCAGATATTAGACGCTTATAGCATCTGGCTGTACAGAAAACACCACAAACGCAGTAGAATCGTTACCCGTTGTGCCTTCGGATATAGTAAAGGATGTGTCGTCTACTAGATTTACTATGTTGTCCGTATAAAGCTTATAATGTTTATCTATTTGATGAGACAAAAGCTCATAATCATATATTGCAATATTGCTATACATCTGGTCTTGTCCAGATTTGGTGTCACCCTGATTTTGATTTATCTTTACTCCAGAGGGTTGTGGTGAATCTAACACTATCACTATATGATGTGGGAGTCCTTCAACAAGGAAATCGTTAATATTTGTAGAGCTGTATCGATCTATACCGTTTACATATATCTCTGATATACCCGACTTTGTTATTGTCCCGCCAGAAGTCCACTCATATGATGAGGATGGTGTTGAGAAAAGCACATTCTCTCCAGATCCTGGGGTATAAATAAGCTCAATAGTTTTTGTCGACATTCCAGCATTTATAGAAAACCCATGCCCGTCGTACATTTTAATTCCATTATATCTGTTGCACAAAAGTATTCTATTGTTAAATTCTGGAATTCCATAATCATAGTCAGATGATATAGTATATCCATAATTATCTGAATATACATTTTTGTTCTTAAATAAGTTAATTCTTAAAGAGCTTAGTCTTGTAAAGTCTTTTGATGTATCTGTAGATGACAACACAACCTTTATATATATAACATCTGATATAAGGTCGTCATTTTTATTAAATAGAGGCATTGGTGATCCATTGATACATTCTTGCCAAGATGAGTTGTCTGAGCTAACATAAACTCTTATCCCCTCCGTATCCTCATCCCAATATATTTGAGAAGTTGTTATTCCAAGATGGCTTGGGACAAAAAGCTCATCAATAAATTCAAAAGATGCAGTTGCTGGTTCTGTTGTTTTTTCAAAATAAAGATACTTCTTATCTTGCGAAACTGATATTCCTTCATCTGCTAGCTCATCCCAAGACTTAGATTCTGGATAAGAGTACTTTAGTGTAGGCTTAATTCTTGAAGCGTTGATGCTAAACAGATAGCCATTGTCTGCAGAAACTATTTGTGAGTAATTAATTTCTTTAGTTCCTTCTAGGTAATGCTTGTTGATCTGGCCAGCAGATAAATTAAATCTATAAAAACCAACAGCATCAACAAAGAATTTGTTTATAGCTGGGCCAATCTTAAAGCTTATACTACTATTTTGAAACTTATATCCATCTAAAGATACGGAGTCAACCTCTATTCCATTTATAGTTAGCCACATTTTATTTGAAGAGAATTGAGCTACTATATAAATTGCTTCTCTATCTGAAACCTTATAAAAGCACTCATTATCTCCTATTCGGAATACAACATTTGATCCCTCATAAAATATGCCGAAGCCAAGGTCCATATCTCCTAGAAGCATCTGTGAAGAGTTAGATTTGCCTGGGAGCTTTACCCACATCTCGATAGCAAAAGAATTGTCTGCGTAATACTTTGTTGCAATACCTGGGGCTTTAAAAGCTATTTCAGTATCTGCAAGGATTTCAGTTCCTCTCACTGTACCAGTCACGATAGGCATCAACTCTTTGTTAGAGGCATTAATTGCATACCCATCATTTGCATTGCCTGAATAATCATATATTGGCAAACCGCTTATTGCTGAGTATGAAACCCCATTGTCTTTTAGATCCTGATATGTGGCAAATCTAGACAATAAGTTTGTGTAATTTCCAACCGTACCTGATCTAATTTCATCAAGCATATAAAATGATGTTGGCTTATCTTGTAAGACTGTGTATTTATATGACATGTCTTACGCCTCTTCTAGTGCTTTAACTCTCGCTGTAAGTTCTTGTACCGCTTTAATTAGTGGAGATATAAACTCTTCATATCTTAATGCCTGAGTATTATCTTCTTGCTGTACCCATCCGCCAAAATCTTCTACTCCAGCTTCATCTAGTGCTTGCTTTACTTCTTGTGCAATTAAGCCGTAGTGTGTTCTAGTTCCAGGGACTTCAACTTCTGTATGTGTTCCATCATTGTTAACAACATAGTCTATCCCGCCAACATTATACTTGTAGCTTACTGGATTTAATGAATTAATAAAATCAAGGCCTAAGTCAGAAGTGTTAATATTGTTTTTTAAATTTTGATCTGAAGTTACAATAGTTGATGTATTGATATACATATTTCCAGATGCAATGACAGATGCGGCTCTAACTGTTCCTGTTGCAAAAACATCTCTCCAGTATCTTGCTGTACCGCTTGTAGCATCTTTTCCTAAAGAGTAAGATCCAGATGCTAATGGGTACCAATGTGAGTTAACTCCGTCTCCTGCACCATTTGGAACGTTTAAGCTTATTACTTGAGTTAAAGGATCAAGTGATGGTGTTACGCCATCTGCTCCTGCAGGACCTTGAGCGCCATCTGCGCCAGCTGCTCCTGTTGCTCCTGTTGCGCCTCTAGGAATTGTAAAGTTTAAAACAACAGCGCTTGATGTGCCAGAATTTGTAACTGATGCATTTGTTCCAGGGGCTCCTGTTACAGTTGTTGGGGATACAGATATTGTTGCGGCAGCTGGACCTTGCTCTCCAGTATCTCCTTTGTCTCCTTTTGCGCCAGTCTCACCTTTGTCGCCTTTTGGAATTGTAAATGTTAAAGTTTGTGATGGAGCAGTTCCCGATATAACAACGCTTGCCTGCGTACCAGCTTCTCCTGTAATTGTAGGATTTATAGAAAGTTCATTTGCGGGTCCAGGTCCTCCGAGAACCCCATCTACTCCTCTGGGAATCTTAAAGTTAAATACTGCATCGTTTGAGTTTCCAACATTAATAACCTCTGGCGTTGATCCTGGTGGCAAAACCTCAACAGTTCCAACTGCTACTGTTGCTGCAGGACCCTGTTCACCTTGTGGGCCTGGATGGGCATCAAGATATGCGTCTACGTCTCTTGCTAGCTGCTCTAGGTCTCTAGGGACGTCTGGAGTGTCTGTATAGACTGGATAATGAAAACCTTTACCTGTTGTACTCATTTTTTAATTATACCACCTTGTTAGTTTTACGCCAGAATCCTGGACACATATACTTTGTGCCAGAAACAACTGGTAGGGATTCGTGATAATAAGGCTCAATGGATGGGAAAATTACTATACTCCCAGCCTCTGGCTTTATCTTTACATCCTGATCTTTAAAGTAAAGCTCTCCGCCTTCATAATCATCGTTAAGATAAAGAACAACTGAAATGTTTGGATTATCTTCATTTCCATAATCATCTACATGTGGCCCCATGGATTTTGTTGTAGAATATTTGCTAACAGATATTGGCATAAGCATGCCTAGCTCTGCCTGATAAATGTTGGCATAGTCATTTGATGATTCTATTATTGCTTCTTTTAAAATATTGTTTATCTCACGTATTTTGGGATTATCGTCAGTATCTACGCCATCCTTAAATCTTTTTTGATATCCAAATACATATGGAATATCTCCACTTGCTGACCACTCTTGCCATTTTGGGATAGATGTATCGTCTGTTAACTCTTCATCTAATGTTTCAATTAAATCTATTAAAGATGCGGGATCAGCAATTACATTTTTGTAATAATGAATCTTGCCAAACTTTTCAAGGTTAGGCATACTTGTTACCCTTTTCCCACTCTTCTTTCTGTGCGGCCTGCTCAACTCTAACCTGGCGCTCTTCTTCTTTCCAGCGCTCTAGAGTCTCTTCGTCATATTCTAAATCTGCAAAGTCCCAGAATGAAACCATTGTATATCTCGTTCCAGCTGTGATCTCAGCAACTCCATGAATATTTTCATATCCTCCTGGGAAAACATAGTAAGAGTATGCATTTGGCTTAAATGATAGATATGGCTCCATCTCTTTATCTTTGTCACAGAAATAAAGATTTCCACCTTCATAATCATCATTTAGATATAAAATGCCTACGTATTTATTAATCTCAAATGCATTTGGTTTTCCTTCATTATTTGAATTGTCTGAGTGTGGTGATGCAAATCCTCCCACATCCCATTTCTGTGCATGAGAAGTATTTGCTCTTACCTCTCTGCCAAATACAGTTGTAACTGCTTCCTGATACTTGTCTTTTAGTTTATCAAAGAATCCATCTGGCAATCCAAACTTTTCCATTGTGGTGGCATCAGTTAAAATACCTTTACCTGAAGATCCATAAAATGCAATATCTCCCCAGTCTACGTCGCAATTTTCAAAAAAGTTAATCATCTTTGGAACAACTTCTGGGTCAATAAAGTTTGGGATCTCAACTATCTTATTTGTATAAACGCCTAGCACCCCAGCTTTTTCTTCTGGTACAACCTCATCCTGTAAAATAATAAACTTATCAGGATCTATTACATCAATCATTCCATTTTTCATAAGTATTTACCGTTGTCTCTCCCAAAGAATTCGTGAACATCTTCAGCTTGCTGCTGTGTGCCTTCTATCTCTTTTTTAAACCTGATCTTTTCCATCTCAGCCCATTTTTCTTCACCGTGCTCTGCTTGTCCAGCAAGCCATTCATCGGTACCAGGGAAGTTGTACTCCCAGAATGATCTGATCATATATCTATTGTTACCAGAAGACTTTCTTACTGCATGGTAGTATGGGTCTCTTGATGGGAATACAATAACATCTCCTGCTTTAGGCTTGTGAGATATAAAATGATCTCCAATCTTAAAACAGATCTCTCCATCTTCATAATCGTCATTCAAATAAAATGTTGTTGTAATGCCAAACTTGGTTCCTGGTGCATCTCTAAGAGGTACAACAAAATCTGTATGATAATTCATAGAGTAGTTTTCTGATAACCCAGCTTCATTCTTATAGATATTAATTGATGCTGATCCCTTATGGTAATTAATTAATCCCATATCTGGATTCATATCTAACCAATGCTTTGTTACGTCGTAGAATATTTCACCTATCTCATCTGTTAAATTCTTTTGAGAAGATGGCTGTGAATCTCTTAGCTTAATATACTCTTCTTTTGTTGGGAACTGGTCAAAATCAAGAGGCGCTTCTTGGAGAGGCAGCATTTGTCCAAAGGTATACCACTGAATCCATCCCTCTTCTGACTTTGCTTGCTCTAAAAATTTCTCTACATCTTTAAATGTATTTCTATAAACATTTATTCTAGGATATATCGTAATAAACTCTAAGTCTTTTGTCATAGCCCCTCACCTGTCTTCATATAATTTTCCCACTTCTTCTTGCTATCTTCCATACCCTGTAATTCTTCATCGGTATAGGTTGAGCTTTCAAAATCCCAAAATGCAATAACTGTATATCTTAATCCCGATGTTATCTCTGCAATTTGATGTTCGTTATCTGGTCCACCTTTGAACAAATACAGTGACCCCATCTTAGGCTCAATAGCTAGCTCATGATCTGGGAACTCTAGATTTCCTCCAGTAAAAGGTGAGTGCAAGAATAAGGTTGTTGCTATTCTAGATGTTAAATTACCAATGCTTCCATCAAAATTGTACATATCATTATGCTTTATTCCATACGATCCTTCTGGCCATTTTTGAATATATAAGCCAGTGTTTACAACCTTGTCTTTAAATACTATTTCTGTAGCCCTTTTAATAGTTGAAACAAGCTCTTCCCACAGATCAGCAAGTTCTTTATTGCCTGTAAAATCTATATGAAATAAATTACTTGCCTTGTGGAATCCAACATCCTGCCACAGCTCATCCTTTTCAAAAACATCAATTAGGTCTTTTGACATACCCTTAGAGATAAACTTGGGAACTTGAACAACAACATTCTCCGCAGAATCCTTTTTATTAAAGTAGCTAAATGCATGAGGATTGATTGTTTGAATTACTGGATGTGATGGCTGAGCGTGAGTGTTATCGCAAAAAGGATAAGACTGAGATCTTCCACATGTGCACTGTTTACTCAAGGCTGCTTATCTCCTGTATGCTTCATAATAGTCCAGAAGAACGGAATAACATATCTAATACCGCTCTTTATTTCTCTTACACCGTGGCTATACCCAACATCTCCTGGGAAGAAGTATGCTGCTCCTGGCTTTGGCTTAAATTCAATATCGTGATGCATGAAGTAAAGTTCTCCACCCTCATAATCATCATTTAAGTAAAATAAACCAGCTAGGTCGTACCATGGGAAATCATTAGGCTCGCCATTCTGCAATTGCTTGTCTGCATGTGGCTCTTGTCTATATCCTTCCATCCATCTAACAATAGCTGGGCTTGTTGGCATAGCGTCTACCTTAAAGTGATTATCAACTTCAACTTTAAGTCTGGCTACGAGCTTTTCGATAACATTTGATATCTCTGGATTTATAGAGTCCAGGATCGGTCTTGAAGCAACACGGTTATCCCAATATGTTGAGTCATAGATAATTACTCCATCATCATTGTAGTGTGTTTCTGTTCTATCCCACTCCGTAATAGACTTTGCTGCTTCTAATAAGAAGGTTCTTTCTTCTTCAGTCATAAAATTTTCTCTTGCCTGGATATGCTCTGGAGTATTACCAAAGAATCCTGGAGGAGTTATTGAAGTACGATTGTCCCAGTTTGCAGGACCATTAGCTAATGTTTTATCTTCCATAATTTAATTATACCATCCTCATGAGTATGTTCTCTTAGACCATACTTCGTTTTTGTATATCCCGCCGTCTGGCTTTCTATATTTTGCTGAGTTTTCCATATTTTTACTTTGTAGCTTTGAAGCTTTTTCTATAACAATCTCATGCTCCCAGTCTTCTCTTTTAAATGGAAGCATCTGTGCGTAAGGAGTTCCTGCTGGAAGAATTCCACTAAAACCTTTTTGCAAAAAGAAAGGCATTGACCCTGGCAAGTTTACCTTATCATTATCAATGATTCCAGATGTAGTCAGGAACGGTAACTCAAATCTATTGAAAGGCTGTGAGTAAAGAACGCTATATCCTTCTGGAGTCTCTATAGCCCAATCTGGGAACCAAGCAAAATGAATTGCATAGTATCCTTCTGGCTGATGAAATTGTGGCATAGGTTCTCTTTTGGTACAAAAATCTTTATACTTTGGATCAGAGATTTTAAAATCAATTGCTCCGAAGTCACCCTTTATAAATTCAATATCACATGGAGTTCTTAGCGTATATCCTGTTCCCATAATGTCAAATATTGCTGGACAAGCTTTCCATGTAGGAATCTTTCCACCAATTGTAGGATCTTGCCAATATTCTCCATCTGGTTTTTTAGCAAATCTGTCAGCTTTTCTATACCAATCTGGAATAGACTTTATGATAGGTTCTGGCTTTGAAGAGCTATCTTTTGTTAGCCATGGTCTATTACTGACAAACTTAATAGTGTTAGACATTTATACCTCTGTATCTACGTATACTGTTTTAAGCTTAAGTGATTTAGCTTCGTGTTCACCAATCTTGTTACCGTCTTGATCAACAGCATCTCTATACCAATCAGTCCACTCGCCCTTTGTAGATAAGACTTGAGCTGCATCTCCATAAGCCCTATTCTTTTCATTCCACTCATGCATATCTTCTTGAGGAAACTTTTTAACCTCTACAACAGAGTCTTTGAGTTCAGATAAAGATATTGGCAATATTGTTGCAATTGGTGTTCCTGCAGGTATTAAAATTTCTTTATTTGGAGTCAATGCTTTAATTGCAAGCGGTAGAGGGTTTCTAAAAAATGATGTAGATATAACAGAACCAATAACTTGATAATCTGGATTAAAATAGTTAGGTGGTGTCATTGTTAATAAGCTAACATTGCTTTCTGATCTAAACAATAGGTTTGTATTAAAGCTTACAGAAGACTGACCTCTTCCTGTATAAACAAAGCTATTGCCCTCTAGTATCTCTATATGATTCCCGCTTGTATCATTTACTCCATCCCAAATAAATTTAATATCTACTGGCATAGAGATTGTCCAGCCTACAGTGTTGGCTTGAGTTACTGGAAAACAATGGTATGCATGCTTTTCTGGTGTTGCATCCATCCAGTCTCTAGTTACTTGCAAAGGCTCAACCGATGCAGTTTCTGTGCCCATCTGATAGGCTGTAAGGTTAATCATTAGTTTCCAGTCTCTTGGAAAAACTTTGGATCATGAAACTTCTCGCTGTAATCAAGCATTGTTACAATTGAATACTTTGTTCCTGAGTGCACCTTTTTAGCTTGGTGTGGATACATATATGTTGAAGGGAAGATAAATAAGTCTCCAGCTTCTGGCTTTAGGTTTAAGTTCTGAAGTCTAAAGTAGAGCTCTCCACCTTCGTAGTCATCATTAAAATACCCTACAAGTGAAACTGTGCAGTTATAAGAGTATCCATGATCGTGGTGCTCCATAAAGTGATTTCCTGGTGTATATCTAATGAAGTTGAATGCTTCCCAGTATCTAAGCTGATTAATATTATACATTCTAGAGTAATCTCTTACAGCCTGTCTTTGTGGCTCATAGCACTCCTCCCAAATCTTTACTAGCTTTTGTCCAGCTTCGCTTGGGTCATTAATATCTGTCTTTTTATACTTAAAGTCAACACAGTCTCTATACTCTGGCATACTCTGTTGGTACCCCACAAAAGCTTCCATCCAGTTATACGGGTTAGATGGGTCTGCTAATAGCTCTTCCAGTCTAGCTGGGATATCTGTTGGGATAACGTTCTTGTATAGCCAAATGCCAGAACCCAGATCAATCTTTTCTGTCCAGGTCTGCTTGATTGGCTCTGCCCATTCAGCTTTAAAATCAATTTCTTTAGTTTCTGCTTGCATATTAATATCCTGATTCTTTTCCGAATGCAGAAGGGCTTCCTTGCATTCTATTATTTTGATGAGCTAAATCATTTAAGTCCATCATAATAACTACGCAATACTTTGTTCCAGATCTAATGGGAAGTGAAGCATGCTCGTAAATATAGTTTGATGGGAATATTGCAATATCCCCAAGGTCTGGCTTAATTACCAAATTATCCATTCTTGGGAAAGCTATCTCTCCGCCTTCATAGTCATTGTTTAAATAAATAACTGCAGATACGGCTGCTTTGTATGCTGGTCCATCATCAGCATGAATCTTAAACTCTTTGCCTTCGCCTTCATACTTTACAAAGTTAAAAACCTCATAGTATGTAACATTGATTCCCCAGTACCTGCAATAGTCGTCTACGCATGATTTTAGTGCTTTGTAGATCTCATCATATGTTTCCCAAAGCTCAGCATTCTTTTGATTCTGTGCTCCGCCAAGTGAGGAGTAGTTCATTTTAAAGTCTACGCAATCTCTTGCTTTTTTAATTGGTGTTTCAGAGTTTGTAACTCTTGCTTCATTCCAGAAGAACTCTGTGTCTGGCTTTAAATTATTTTCTAGCGCATTAATGTATTTCTGAATCTGACTAGATGTAAATACATTTTTGTATACATCTAAGCCTAGGGCCTCATTCTTAACAGTGATGCCATTAAATGTTTTGTCTGGTCTTCTATTTGAAGAAGTTTCAGATCTATCTTTATCAAACCATGTATCTTGAATACTCATTTTGCCTCCTTGTTTAGTATAGCATTTTATTATTCAGGAGACAAGCTTTTTTATATAAAATAATCAGGAGGGGTAAGTGCTACCCCTCCTGATTATGTTTAATTACTTTAGGAGATTACTATGTAATTTCCTACGATGAACCACTGGTTCGGTAAGCATCGGATATCGTAGACATCTCCTGCTTCATGCTCAGTAATCTTTTCTACTGTTGTGTATGTTACCTGGCATGTTTCTGGATTTACTTCTGCAAGGATATCTCCTACAGCTACTTCTCCAGTTGTCTTGTACTTAATAAACTCTCCGTCTTTCACAAATATTGGTTGTGCGTCTGAGAATTTAATCAGTGAGTCATTGAAGCTTAGCAGTGCCTTTTGGCTCAACTCTATAGTGGCGATTGATGTTTCAGAGAGGAATACCTTGTCTGGCAAACTTAGCTCTGATGTTATTTCACCATTATTGAAGTCTTTTGGATCAACTGTAAGAAGTTTATCTCCTACATTTAATTCCTTTGCTGGCTTGTATCCTGATGTTGTAAGTACTTCAGAATCTCCTGCAATACACTTTGTTACCTTAAAGTAAGGGAACGATGGTGCTGCAAAGTATGGTGGGAAGAACGGTGGGAAGAATGGGAAGAACGGTGGGAAGAACGGTGGGAAGAATGGGAAGAATGGGAAGTAAGGTGGGAAGTATGGGAAGTAAGGTGGGAAGTAAGGGAAGTATGGCGGGAAGAATGGGAAGAATGGAGCGGTTGTCGTAATAGTATTACTTGATACTGAGTACGGACCATCTCCATTCGAGTTCTTTGCCAAAACCTGATATGTCTGTGCTGTTCCAGCTGATTCGCTAATTGTTGCTGATGTTGTATTAGCATCATAATCATATGTTGGACCATCTGAGGACTTTAATCTATATCCTGTAATTGTTGATCCACCATTAGAAGATGGTGCTGACCAGGATATAACATCCTGGTTAGCATTTGGCGAAGAAGCTATTGGAGCTGAGGGCGCATTAGGAAGTGTAGTTGGTGTAACACCAGATGTGGTGCTAGTTGGCAAGCTATTTCCTGCTGCATTTGAAGCTACTACTGTAAACGTATAAGATGTTCCTCCAGTAAGCCCATTAAATGTTATTGATGTGCTAGCTGATGTTTGTGTAGTTGTAGCTGGATTTGATGTTACTGTGTAAAGTGTTGCTGGCGGTGATGCGGCTGGAAGTGACCATGTTAAGTTAACAGTACCATTTCCATTATTTCCGCCATTTACAGCAGTTGCTGATAAAGACGTTACAGCACTTGGCTCTAAGAAGTTGTCTTGGGCGGAAGATTTAATTCCTACTTTTTTGTTTGACATTTATATCTCCAATTTCTTTCTTTGAATTATTACGCTGTCAAATCGCCCATCAAGATCCAGGTGTTAGCTGCTCTCTTGAATAATGTCGCTGATGACCATCGTGCTCTTAAAGTTAATCCTGGTGTAGCATTAACTGTTGTTCCAGAACCTGCTACTGTTACAGATCCTGTATTGGTTCTTGTTATGCTGATAGATGTTCCAACTGGATATGTAATACCGTTTGTTCCATCTGCAGTTACTGTTATTGTTACAGCGCTTCCGCCTGTGTGGTTTACCTCAAGCATCTGATCTCTATAGTCAGCATCTGAAGTATTGAAAGCTGCTGTTTTTTCTACGATAGGAGTTATAGAAGGCACTCCTTGCTTTGTCTGGGTTCCGTCTGTAAAGACTACTCCAGCTGCTGTTAAGTTATTTACAGCAAGGTCATCTAGAGATCCCTGGCCAAAGTTAACAGTAGCTGTAGGCTCATCTGTGACGCCCTTGAAGATCTTCCATGTTCCAGCGGAAGCGTCACGAACAATACCTGAGTGCTGGTATGTTCCATCATCGAATGATGACACAATACCAAGATCAACAGAGTTTCCTGTGTTACCTTCTCCAAGATAAATCATAGCATCTGCTGTAGTAAAGTTTGCTGTGCTTACTGTTGTAGTTGTTCCATTTACAGTAAGGTTTCCAGAAATTACTAATGCTCCATCAAGTGTTTGTGTTTGTGCATCTGTAGTTACAAGCTTTGATGTGTCAGCAATTCCATGAACAGATGTTGTGGCATTGTTGTGTGTGCCAACTGCTGATGTTGCTGCTCCAGCTGCGTCATAGTTTGATGCAAGGCTATCTGCATAAGCTTTTGCTGCATCTCTGCCATTATCTGCTTTTGCTTGTGCTCCAGTCTGTGTCTCAAGCTCTGATGTATCTGAGATACCGTGAACCGATAATGTGTCGGCTGCGTGATCTGAAAGATCTGTATTTGATGCCTTTGAATCAATCTGTGTCTGAATTCCAGATGTCACACCTGATAGGTGTGCGATTTCTGTTCCAAGAACTGTGCCAATTGTTGTTGTTGATGGCAAGTCAAGAGTTCCTGTAAATTCAGCATTGTTCTTTGGAGCAAGATCTCCTCTAAGCTCTGTCTCTAGGTCTGCAATTGCTGTATTAGCATCATCTAGCAAACCTCCAAGAGTTACATCTGCTGCTTCTAGTGATGTTAGTCTTGTATTCTGTGTATTATTTACAGTTACGATTGAGCTAATGCTTGCTGTATTTGTTGCAATATCTGCTGTATTAATAGCTATTGCTGAATCCTGCTCATTATTCTTAATCTCAACAGCATCAATTTGCTCTCCATGTGATGTTGTTATTTGAGTTAGAGCATTATTAATTCCGTCTACATAGCTAACTGTTGCAATTTCAGATGTATTTACTGAAATTGTATCGCCAGTCTTCTGTAATCCTGTAGAAATATTTACTGGGATTGCTCCAGTAAATTGGCTAAATGTTAGTGAGTCTGTACCAAGCTGGAAAATCTGTCCTGATCTTGATGCTGCTGCTAGAAGAACGTATCCATCACGAGCATTTGCAGTTCCTTCTTGAGTAAATGCAAAGAGGCCTTCTCTGACTTCTCCGTCTACGCTGTTATCTGCATCTGTAGCACGAGTTAAAACCGCTGCTGCTGAAGATCCGCCTGTATTTGTTACTGTATAAATACCATTTTCTTTTCCATCAACCTGGTCCTTAAGAAGAACTCTGTCTCCTGTATTTAATGTTACACCATCAATTACAAGTGCTCCATTAGCTGATGCTGTTAAGTATTGTCCAACACCTTTTCCGCCTGATGCATCTGTTGTTCCATCTGTTAGTGTTGCAGCAAAGTTATCTGTAGATGTTACACGTACTGAACCCTTAATCTGAAGCCCAGAAGAAACTGAGGCTACGTGTAGCTTTGTTGCCCAATTTGTGTCATCGATCTGTGAGTTTGGAATTAAACCACTGTTATCGAGTGATGCAACTCCACCAGCGACACCACGGTCAGATACTGGAATATAGTCTGAATCAACTGTATTTGCAAGGCCTGTTACTGATGCCTCGACATTTGAAATTGCTGAGTCTACATATGACTTTAGGGCAACAACATCTGAATCAACTGTGATCTGAATTGTATTTGTGCCATCATTGTATGACTTTGTTAAACCTGAGCCCATTGAGAGAGCGGTATTAATTGCATCCTGTGATATTTCAGCGATTGCTACGTCTGAATTATTTGCATATGCAAGGGCAGTCCATGTAGAGGTTCCGTTACCGAATTTAAATAGGTTTGTGTCTGATTCGACACCCATTTCTCCTGCTGCCAAAATTGGATTTACTGAGGTCCACTGTGAAGCTGTGCCTCTTCTTACTTGAATTCTTACTGTTGACATTTATGCCACCCCTTATTTAGACTTATTTGGTAATTATAGCATCACAAAGGCTCTAAAACAATTAATTAATTGTTCCAGAGTCGAAAGTCATGCTGTAAACATCTGTGGAGTAAATTCCACCATCTGCAAATTTTGTAGCTGTTGTGTTTACTCCATTTGCAAAAACTGTATATACTGGCTGCCCATCATAATCGATAGCCAGGCCGATATCCATGAAGGTTAATGCTCCTAGATCTTCAGCTGCATCTGTTAAGAATGCAACCTCTTTCCATGCCCCGTCAATCTGGATTTTTAATCTACCAGTTGATGAGTCATAAGCTAGGGGGGCCGAATTTAAGACTAAGTTATTTACATTTACTGCCGAATCAAAGTTTGCAGTACCTGCTACGTTTAGACCATTCTTTACTCTAAAATTTTTATCTACTGTTGCCATTTAAGTTCACTATCCCCTAATGTTATTTGGTGGGGTTTTGAAAGGACCCCAAACCTTTTATTTAATTATTAATCTGCGTATCTTAGAAGTGTACCAGAAACAAAGATCTCTGTTCCAGTATTGTGTGCTGGAGTTACCTTAAGATCTATATTGTTCTGATTCATAGCGGCTGTAATGTCTCCAAGTATGCCGTTTGTAGTAACCATGCCGTATTCTGTGATAGCAATATTATTTGCGTCATCTCTAGTCAAAAGAACCTCAGACACCTGTGAGTGAATTCCATTCTTAATTCTAACTAAGAACTTAGCTGAAGCTCCTGCATTATGGTTCCAGCTATAGGCTACAGTTTCGGTAGTTCCAGCCTGATATGCGTATGATCCAACATGCTTTACCATCCAGTCGATTGAAACCTCTGTGAAGTTTGTATCTCCCGCAAGTACTGAATTAAGCGCAGTTTGTGCAGTTGCTTCAGCATTTGACTGGGCTGTATTAGCCTTATCTGTAGCATCAGTTGCTGCTGCGGCTACAGCATTGTCATATGCTGCATTTGCCTTAGTTGTTGCATCTGCTGATGCAGTTGCTTCAGCTGCTGCTTGAGCTGCATTTGCCTTAGTTGTTGCATCTGCTGATGCAGTTGCTTCAGCTGCTGCTTGAGCTGCATTGGCCTTAGTTGTTGCATCTGCTGATGCAGTTGCTTCAGCATTTGACTGTGCTGTATTAGCATAGCCCTGAGCTGCTGTATCTAGATCAGAAATTTCTGAGTCTACATATGTTGTATCAGCTTTTGTTGCAACTAAGTTGGCAACATCTGATGCATAATTTGGGTTATCAGCAATAGCTGCAGCTAACTCATTAAGTGTATCAAGAAGCTCTGGTGCTGAGTCTACGAGATCTGCTACCTTGCCATCTGTGTAAGAATTGGCATCTGCAATCGCTTGATTTTTTGCAGTTGCAATTGCAGAGTTTCTATCTGAAACTTCTGTTGTAATTGCTGTATTGATTGCAGAATTACGAGCTGATTCTTCTGTCATTATTGCTGAATCAATAGCAGAATTACGAGCTGTTTCTTCATTAGCAATCGCAGTTATGATGTCAGATGAAATTGTTCCGTATAGTGTTGAATCTGCAGATGTTGCAAAGAACTCTGCATTTGACTGGGCTGCATTTGCTGCATTTTGTGCATACGCCTGTGCATCCGAAAGAGCCTGATTAGCCTTGCTTGTAGCATCTAGTGCTGCTGTTGTTTCGGCTGCTAGCTGTGCTGCGTTAGCTTTTGTTGTAGCATCTGAAGCTGCATTTGCTTGTGCTGTTGAAGCGGCATCGTCTGCATAAATTCTTGTTGCAATTACCTGTCCATTGACCTTAGCAGATCCATCTGGATTAAGGTTAATGTCTCCATTGCTAGATGAAATAGTTACATCTTGGTTACCCATGATGTCAATTGAGTATCCGCTATTTGACTGGATAATAAGTCCAGAATCTTCAAAGATACTACCAGCATCTTGAACTGTAATTCCAGTTAATGCCAGTGTGCCTGCCTCAAAATTACCATTTGCATCACGCTTTACAACTGTGCTTGGTGTATTTGCAGATGTTGCTGTTCCACCAATAAGGTTAATGATATAAGAATCACCAGCATCTTTTGTAAGTATATCATTGCCATTGACCGTTGCTGTAGATCCTTCAACGACCAGGCCATTTTTAATTCTAAAGTTTTTGTCTACTGTTGCCATATTTTATGACTCCTCTTGTTGCTTTTTTTATGCCTTTACTGCTGTGCGTATAAATCTTACAGAAATTTCGCCAGAAGTAGGGGTGATTCTTAAACTAATTATACCTGAATTTTCTTCAAATGTATAAGTAAATAGATTGTTATTTGTATTAGACATAATGTTTGTTTCTGAGATCATTATGTCAGTTCCATCATGTGAAGCTAGTATCTCTGATGTATACACTTCGTTGTTTTTGGTTACTTGTAGATTATATCTAACTGTTCTCCATGTGTTTTTAGCAAATGAATCTATACTTGTTGGGTTTTCAATGCCATAAACTGTTAAGTCATTATTTCCTTCAAGACCCAATAGTTCTGAAGTTGCGTTAGAGTTATTAGTAACATTTGTTACAAGTGCTTCAAGGTTTGTTACCTTATAGTCAATTGAATTCTCATCAGTTGACCCATCTACACCAAGTTTTGACTGAATTGCTTCAATTGCATCGTTGGCATTTGCATGTTGTGCTGCGTGTCCCGTAAGCTCATCATTTGCAGATGGATTCGAGAGGTTGTCTATATCTGTTGGAAAGCTGGTAGCCATTTTTCCTCCTCTTACTGCCTATTTACATATTATACAGGATTATTTATTAACTTATAACAATAAATTGTTCTGCAATAAACCATTGGTTACCTGATGTTCTAATGTCATAAACTTCTTTGTCTGTATCTGTTTGTATTGAGTCAACTATAACTTCATTTATCTCACCAGTACCTGGATCAAGTTCTAGTAATGTATCTCCAATGTTAACTGAGCCTGACTCTACCCATGTTGCAAGCCCGTCTTTTTTAATGAATATTGGTTGACCATAAGAGAAGTACTTTTCTGTTCCGTTAAATGATAATACATCTTTAACTGACATTTCAGATTTAACAACCTCAACTTCTACAAGCTTAACATTGTCTTTAATGTTAAACCACTTCATTGATTCGTTTCCAAAATCTTCTGCAGATATTGAAACTAGTTTGTCTCCAAGTTGTATGTCCTTAGCAGCAACATATCCTCTATCAAAAGTTAATAGTCTTGTATTTGACTCAATACATTTTGTAACCTTAAAGTAAGGGAATGAAGGTGCAGCAACAAAGTCAGGGAAGAATGGGAATGAAGGTGCCTTGAATGCTGGGAAATAAGGGAATGAAGGCGGTGCAACAAAGTCTGGGAAGAATGGGAAGAATGGGAATGAAGGTCCCTTAAATGCTGGGAAGTAAGGGAATGAAGGTGGTGCTACAAAGTCTGGGAAGAATGGGAATGATGGAGTTACTGGTGCTGCACTTGCTTGTACATAGTCAGAGTAAACTTCTGCAGTTCCTGCTGAGTTAGTTGCTCTTGAAATTGCTCTGAAGTATTGTGGAATTGCACCACCCTTAGTTCCAACACTTAGGTCAGATGATTGTACGGTGTATGATGTTACGCCCATGTCATCATAACCTCCAGCATAATTCATACGCTGTAATTGAGTTGTTACTGTTGGAGTTGGGCTTCCTGACCATCCACTAGCAGATGCAGTGATGGTTGAACCAACCTGACCACTTCCAGAGATAGATGCTACTCCGCCAGAAGCAAGTACTGCGGCAGCCTCATAATAGTAAGTATAAACTGTAATATCTACACCAATAGTGGCAGTTGTTCCTGCTGTTGGATACTGAGCCGCTACTGTACCTGCTTGGCTTAATGCTGTTGTCTTATATAATGCCCCACCATTTGTAATAGTGTAGTTACTTGTACCTTGTGGAACGCCTCCGCCTAAGAAGCTTGGAACTGTAAATGTATTGCTTGAAACTTGAAGATAATCTGAATATGCAGAAGTTGATCCAGCTATATTACTAGCTGTTGCACGAGCTCTAAATATTGCAGCAATTGTTCCGCCTTTTGAGCCAACCGAGAGATCTGATTCCTGTACAGTATAGGATGTGACTCCCATATCGTCATAGCCTCCAGAGTAGTTCATGCGCTGCAAGCTTGTAGTTATTGAAGGAGTTGGATTTCCTGTCCAACCGCTTGTGCTCATCGTAATTTGTGTTCCAACTCTACCTGTTCCATAAATTTGAGCAATACCATTTGCGGGAACCGTAGATGTGTTAAGGCATTGTATTGAATAGTCTCCGTAAGACTCTGTTGTGCCCCCTGGATTTGTAGCAGTTGCTTTAACAGTAAATGTAGCATCAGCATCTGATAATACTGTTGTATATGAACAACTTTGTGTTCCAGATGCTACTGAAACTCCATTTTTTAATATATCTAAAGTGTATGATGTTGGGTTATAATCCCATATTCCTTGGGTAGCAGATATAACTTCTCCCACTTGAACATTAGTGCTTGGGGTTAAAAATGGTTTTGTATAAATTGCTGGTGCAAGATATGCAGAAGTTGGTGAATTAGAAACACCAATGAATGGTCCTGCAAATCCTCTAGAAGTTCCTGAAACTACAACTCTTAATCCATCAAAACTAAATCCTGGTCCAATAGGCATGTACACACTTTGTTCTGTTGTTCCAGATCTGTAAGGGGCCCATCCATATTCTAGGGTTTCATCGTTAAAATACTGATACTCCGCTGAAAATGATGATTGAGTTATATTGCTTAATGACCAGCTCATTTGAATTGCTGTGTCATAAACATACGGTGTAATTGCAACTGCTGAAGCGGTTACAGTTGGTTTTTTTGGAAGAAGGTCATTGATTCCTCCAGATTGATAGAATGTTGGTGTTTGGCTATCACCAATTCCGTTAGCCGCTCTATATGCTGCTGCAGCAGAGCTTGTATCATTGTATGGGCCAACGTATATTGATAAGCTTGTCATTCCTATTAGATCATTAACGTTTGTTGCACCAAAATCCCAGTCAAACAGGTTGTTGCTTTTACCAATAATTTTCTTTTCTGTTCTAGCAATTCCAGGACCTTGATAAATCAATAAGTATCCGTCTGCACCTTCTGAAACATCCCAGAATACTCTTATCTTTCCATTTACATATCCGTCTGCATCTTGTTGCACAAAGGCTGTTATTGTTTGAACAAATTCAGGAAGTATGATTCCAATTGTTGTTCCGTATGCCTTTTCGCTATCTCCTGCATTATTTACTGCAGTTACAGCACATCTTAATTTATACCCTACTAAATCTCCTGGTATAAGAAAGCTATTGTTTGTTGCATCTGTGATATCAGACCAATCTATCTGGGAGCCAGCGTATATTCCTTTTTGCCACTGATATTTGTAAGATGATACGGTCCCTTCCCAAGTTCCGTTTGTAGCTGTTACAGTTTGATCTGCACCATAAAGCTCCTGTCCTCTAGAAAAGGAAAGCTCTGGAACAGTAAGATTTTTTGGCTTTTCTAAAACTTCAACCCAGTTTGTGCCGTCAAATATAAATGCCTTTTTATAGTCTTGCATACCTAGTTCGGTATTGACTTTAATTTTTTTAGACGGAAGCCACGATGAACCGTCAAAAATTTTAAATGGCACCTATATCTCCGTTCTTAGTATTGAATATAAATATCTCCTGCAGAATATGATCCTGCAGGCGCATCAACAGAAGTTCCGTATACTATTTTGTTTCTTACATTTTCACCTGCTGGGTTATAGTATCCTCCAAGAGTTACTGTTGAGCCCAAATTAATTAAATTACCATTTAACGTAATAGATGAATTTTCTAGTTTAGCATTTGGTATAGTTCCTGCTAATGAAGAGCTGGTAATTGATGAATCTGCAAAGTTTACAGTAGCATTCTGAAATGAGACTGTCCCAGTAAATGTTGGATTATCTAATGGAGCAAGAGCAGAAACATCTAGTGTCTCCCAGCTAGGGCTAACTCCATTTGTCATCAAATACTTTCCAGAGTTGCTGCTCTGGTCTGGTAGCCCAGCAATAGCTGTTAGACCAGTTACTGTGACATTTGAAAAATCAATAGACCCAGTAAATGTAGGGTTATTAATATTAGCCTTTAAGTCTAATGCTGCATCAGTTAATAGCGAGACTGGCTTATTAAGATCTGAAGTGTTATCTACATTTCCTAGTCCGACGTGTGTTTTTGTTATTCCAGAAACTGTGCCAGTAAAGGTTGGGTTTGCTTTTGGAGCATATGTTGTAGAGGCTATTGATGTGTCTAGCTTTGTATTAATTACATTTGTTAAAGAAGCAACTGCTGATTGTCCATTTGCTAATTCAGCTGCTAGTTCATTTAATGTATCTAAGGCACCTGGAGCAGAATCAATTATTGCATCTATTGCTGCATCAATATCTGTAACTCTTGCAATTGTGGATGGCAGTACTGAATCTAATACCTTTGAAGATGAATCTAGTCCTGCAAACCCACCTGCCGCATTTCTATCCCCCTCAAGAACATATGACTCTAACTGGTTTTGTAAACCACTATTAGAAACATAGTTTTGAGATATTTCTGTTCTAAGATCGTCTGCAACCTGATTAGTATAAATTGTTGCTTGTGTAAATCTTGAATTTGTTGCAGATATTGCTCTGGCATTTGTAAAATAAAGATTTGTTGAGCCTTCAGCTAAATTATTTGTTGTCTTACCTGTAAGAGATACTCCAGCTATTGCTGTTGCTATGTCTGAAGCAACTGCGCTTTTGGCTCTTGCTTCAGTAAAGTATAAATTATCTCCTTCTGCAATTTGAGTAGTTGTAGTTGAATTAATAGCAGTATTTCTATTTATAATTTCATTTGATATTGCTGTATTGATTGCAGAGTTTCTATCAGCCTCTTCTTGTTCTATTGCTGCTGCAATTTCAGATGCTCTTGCAGCAGATTCTTGCTGTATAAGAGCTGAGGCTATATCTGTTGCATCTCCGTAAGCTTGAGAAATTATTCCAGTTCTTGCTGTGGCAATTGCTGATGTTGTATTTGATGCAGCTGTTGAAATTGCTTCATCTTTAGCTGTAGCAATTGCTTGATTTCTTGCTGCAGCCTCATCGGATACTGCATGAGAAATTGCTGCTGCATTTGCTGCTATTGCTCTAGCTTCTGTAAAATATAAATTTTGTCCTTCTGTTAAGTTGCTTGTAGTCTGTGCTGCAAACTTTTCATTAACCTTCTGTGTAACTTCAGTATTTACTGATTGGTAGTCTGGGACCTGATCAAGAGGAATTTTACCAGTTGCTCCTAGTTGAGCTACTCCATTTGGAGCTCCGACCTTAAATGCATAGAATGGCTGCTGATTCCATCTTGAGCCATTTCCTATTTTAAACTTGTAAGTATCTGTTTCAATACCAATTTCTCCAGCAAGTAAAATTGGATTTACTGTTGTCCAATTTGCTGATGTGTCTCTTCTAAAAAGAATTTTTGTTGACATTTATTTATGCTCCTCCAAAATCGATAATTGTATTATCTTCTTCTGTTGAAGCTCCTCCTTCTAGCAATGTATAGTCTTCTTCTGGTTCTGGTATTGAGTCTGGGCTTCCGCCATCAAATAGTGTGAGCTGAGTATAATCTGGATTAATTAAATCATCTTCTGGCCCTCCTCCTATTATACCCGCAATTATTGGTAATGCTTCTTCTGGACCAGCATTCTCATTATAATTTTGGAATCGAATTGGATTGCTAACATTAATTGTATGTAGGCTTCCGTCAAATGCGTGTGTATGCTCATAAAATGGAGTTGGGTCATCACTTGGGGGAGTAAGTTCTAGCCAAACTTTTCCATTAAATATGCGTAAGTTTTTGGTAATAACGTTATAATAAATATCACCCTCACGAGCATTGGCTGGATCATCCTGTATGGTTAATAGGTTGAGCGCCACCTTCATTTGACGAGACATTTGTTTATCCTACTACAACTACCTTGTATTGCCCTGCTGTTGGAGCAACGGCAAAATCTATAGTAACCACATCTTCAGAAGTTCTCTTAACATCTGCCTCAACCTGTGCATAAGGAGATGCAGCTTCAAATATCTGAACTGTAACATCTGTTGTCCCAAGGTTATGTGTTACTGTGTGAGATGTACTTGTCTCTGAAAGTACCTGTGCATACTTTCTTGCAATCGAATGATAGTTAGATCCATTATTTGTTAATGTCCAAGAATTTGTAGATTCATTCCATAGAAGCTCAACATCTGCTTCATCTCCACGCTCTACACGGATTCCAGCATCTGTTGTTGGCATCCCTGTAAAGTTGGTGTTAAGGTTTACCTTATTATCTGCAATATTAATCTGTGTTGTATTTACAGAGTTAACAGTTCCAATAACATTTAAGTTTCCGCCTACCTGGAGGTTTCCAGTAATCTCAACGTCATCTGGCAATCCAATAGTGACTGCTGCATTATGTCCACTATTTGGAGAAACGGTAATTTCACCTTCTGTACCAACAATTGTTGCTACATAATCTCCAGTTGTCTGTGTATCAAGCGGAATAACTAGGTTGTCTTCGCTAGCGGCAGTCAAACGACCTTGCTGATCAACAGTAAATGTTGGAACCTTTGTAATTGACCCGTATGTTCCTGGATTTACCGCTGTGTCATCTAAATCAATTGTTGTTGTTCCTGTAGAGTCATTGTATGATCTTGTAAGGCCTACTCCACCTTCAACATACTGACCAATTGCATCTTGAATTACTTCTAGAGAACCAGATGTGGAAATCCACTCTGTACCGTTCCAGAAGTACATAATATTATCGCCAGTATTGTAGTAAACCTGACCAGATACTGGATTTGTTGGTGCTGATCCTAAATTTTGAATTCTAGCATTGAGTAACTCATTCTTATTGAGATCAATACTAACTAAAAACTTTTTTGACATTTTTGTTCCCCCTTATGACAGATATGCTGTCCCTGAAAATGGTTGTGCCATAGTCAGTGTAATTGTGTTTATGTTGTTGTAGTCTATACCTGTTTCAAGTATATCCCCTGCGCTTGATTTAATTGTTACATTTGGATGGTATCCCAAATTGTGATTTATTGCTAAAGAATATATTCCTGAAACTGGTCCTGTTAGTTGAGCTAGTTCCCATGAATAAGCTAGAGTGTTTGCTGTAAGAGTTATGACCTTGGCATCTTGCCAAGTAGTATCAGATGGCTTTGGTCCATAAAATTTAGAAAGAACTGAGTCGTAATAGAAGTCTCCTTCTAGACCTAAGTTGTTTGAAGGTGCACCACTTCCACTTAAAATAGTTTTACCCCTAGGGCCTTGCGGACCTGGGGATGAAATGATTACATCATTGATTACTTCGGTTACGACTATTGATTCTGTCATTATATGGTTACCGATCTATTGAGCGTCATAAAACCCTCAAGGAGTTTTATTTTGTTCCCGTTAGAATCGACAACCATTACATCATAAGATGATTTAGGATAAAAGAGTTTGTTAGTTTGTGTTGGTGTCATTTTAATAGTTAATTTACCATTTGGTTGATCAATTACTATTCCACCAGAAGGTGATGTTAGAGTAACAGCTAATTTTGCTCCACCCTTTGTATCACGAACCTGCATCTTTGCAGATGCACCTGTAAGATCAATCGCATCACCATTGTCGTCTTTATATTCAATCATAAAGGTGAATGTTGCGTTTTGATCTACTTCAAAGTTCTTTTGTCCTGCCATTTGCCATAGTCTCCTAAATAGGAATACTCCTGTACCAATTTTAGCACAGGAGTATTTCTAATTGACTGCTAACTACTTATTGCTGAAACCAAAGCTCTTATCGTTTGGATTGAGTGCCTTGAGGACTACTGGTGCAATAGCTGCGATTCCGCCCAATAGAAGGTCCTTTGGGTTCGTATTGCCTGTCATGTAAAGTGCAAGTACTGCAGATAAGAATGCTCTGCCGTAGCTCGATAATGCTGAAAGAATTTGTTCCTGCATGGTTACCTTTCCATCTTTGTTTAAATCTGCCTTTGCAAATTTAGCCATATTGTCATCTCCTTGTGGGCAATGTGCCCAGGAATTTTGGTTTTACCCAATACTACAATTCTACCACTATGCTGAAATATCTACAAGCTCACAATTTCCGTCTGAGCTGCAAGCTAAAGTAGCATTTGTTGAAGTTCCATCCTCTGTCTCATAAAACGATAAGTCTTCCCAGCGGATGTTGCTAGGCATTCTTGAAAGAAGCTCTTCGTATTCTTCTTTTGTAGCCTCTTGATATGGAGCCTGCTTGTATGTATGATCTGAATGCGGAAGGAATGAGATCCCAGATACTTCATCGAAGTGCTTGTATACCCATGCTCCAACTTCCATCCACTCATCTTCTTTTACAGAAACTGTAATTGAAGGCTTGTGCTCACACCAAGCACGTTGATAGACTAACCAAGTGTTTAGATGGTCTAGCGCTGTTAAATCATTTCTAACAATTGCTCCCTCTGGAGCTTTAATTGGAAATGAGAATACGTAAGTATCGTTTGGCTTCATAACGTCATCTTCTACTGGAATTCCAACTTCCTTCAAAAATGTTGAGATAGGATCTCCCTTTGAGCCACGAACTGTACGAATGTAATACTGTGAATGCCATGGATGCATTCCTGAAGATACCCCGACCAATTGAGACACTGTTCCAGAAGGCTTTACACATGTAATAGCTGCAGACTCAGGAATCCCAATTTTCCCTGCCTCTTCTTTATTTATTTCTCTTGCATGCTCACGTAATTTATTTAGAGCAACTTCAAGCTCATCAAGATTATCTTTTCCAGAGAAGAACTTATGTCCAAATTGTCCAGTAAGTGAAACTCCTAGAAGTCTTTCTTCTTCTGTATTGTCTTTCCAGATTTTACGAAGATACTTAAAGTCTGTTAGTGTCGACTGCCAAGTTCCAAGAATTGTAGCAAGGCGTACTTTGTTTGCAACATCTTCAACTGTGTCCGTTTCACGTAGTACGACTTCTGAAAGATTACAAAACTGGTAAGGACGGAGAATAATTTCTGAACACGGATTAGTGCCGTAGTGGATTTCAGGGCTTCTGCGACCATATTTAGCTGCTTGCGCCTGCGCTGCTGCGACGTTATAGATTCCACGTTCCCCAGATTTTGAGTCATATAAAGATTTCCATTCTGCTATAAACTGCTCCATGTCGGGCTTGCGAGAGTAAGCCACAGAGTTATTTGAAAGTGCACGTTGTGGATTATTTTCCCACCAGTTGCCTGCTTTTGCTTGAGCCATCTCAATATCGTTAATGTTTGATAGAGATATCATTGCTGATCTGCGAACTCCACCAACAACTACAACCTCTCCAATCTTACACATGATATCATGTGCTTCAATTGGCTTAAGGTTTCTACCTGCTGCATTCTTAAACTTTGCAATAGTAAAATCAAAAAGATTTACAAGGGGTTGTGGCCCAGAGGATCTTCCGCCCATAGTTTTTAATCTAGCTCCTGCTGGTCTTACCTTAGAAACATCTACTGCTGGAATTTGTCCAGACCAAAGCAAAGCGAGCAACTCACGATATGCTTTTGCCCAACCCTGCTTAGAATCTTCTACAATAATTACAGTAGTTGATTTCTCTAGTGTTTCTGGGACGGCAGGAAGCTTATTAACATATTTGTACTCAACAGAGAATCCAACACCAGTTCCACACATAAGGATATACATAGTTTCATCAAATGATCTTGGAGAATCAACTGGAACAAACGAACAGTTGTATCCAGCAACATTATCTCTTTCTAGTGCTGCTCCAGATGTCATTACGGATCTCATGGATGGCATGACATTTCGCTGAAATACAAACTCTTTTAATTCCGCAACTAGCTTTTCATTTGGAATATAATTATGATTTTCTTTTAAATGATTAGTCATAAAAGAAAAGTATCTATCTACTGTTTCTCCCCAAGTTTCTCTGCGTCCCTCTGCTTCTACCCATTTTGCATATCTGGATAAAGCAATAAAGTTTTCATAAGGGTTTTCAATAGTTCTAGACATTTATATACGACCTTTTCTCCGCCTTGCGGTGTAATTTGTGTGTGAAGTTCTAAGTGTATCAAACTTTCTTTTAGCGGTCTAGTGCCTAAAATATTTTTTGAGCGTATCAATATGTGAGAATCATTTTAGTTAACTAGCTTGACATGACTTACTTATTAATGTTATTATTATAGTTCGTTATCTCTATAGGAGGAAATGCCAATGGAGAATATAAAACAACAGTTTAGCGATTTGGTTCGTGACTGGACGATAATAGCAGTGACAACACTGTTCTTGTTTTCTAGTAACCCAGCAAATGCTTTGACTGTAAAGCCTTTAGTGAAAACTGAAGCCCAATTAAAGCAAGAAGTCTTAGATAGTTTTAGTAAAGAGATTTACAAGCCATCTGAGATGCTTACAGACGAAGAGCTAGTATTACTACTTGAGACTGTAGGATTCGAAGGATTAGGCCTTAAGAAAGCTTGGTCAATAGCAAAGCGTGAATCTAACGGAAGACCGCTTGCATATAACGGGAATAGGAATACAGGAGATAGTTCTTACGGACTGTTTCAGATAAACATGATTGGAAATCTTGGTCCAGAAAGACTTGAGAAATTTGATCTACAGAGTAACAAGGAGTTATTCGACCCAGTAACAAACGCAGAGATAACGTACTATATGACCGATGGCGGCAGTGATTGGTCAGCTTGGAAGGGTATGACCCCAAGAGCTAAGGAATTTTATTTAAAATTTCCGACAAAGTAAAGGAGATGGGATGAGGATACAATACGTATCAACTTACATCTCCATGTCAGAAGAAGGATTGGTTGAAAAGCTTTTATGCCCAGTAGACCAATCCCTTCTTTTTTCTAATCAAGATCTAGAAGATAACATATACTTATACTGTCTTGAATGTGAATATAAAAAAAATATTGGACTTGCTACATACAACGAAATAGTTAAGGCTGTTAATAAAAATGACTAATGTAAACAAGTGCAACGAAAATAATTGTCAATGCGGGCAAGAATCAAAGCCTATGATGGTTACTGATGCCGCTGGAAGAGAAAAATGGTGGGAAGATGCAGGAAGACCAGAATAACGAAGACAACGTAACAAATTTAGAGGACAACCTACCTATGGTTTCCTACATAATGCTACACAGAATATACGACATACTAACTTTGATATCTAACAAAGTAGCAGGTAGTGAAGATACTGCTAAAATGGTAGAATATCATCAGGCGGGTTACTTACTTGGGCCATCGCCTTCATATACCCCAGGAGAAACAAATGAGTAGAGAAGATGCATTAAATTTAATGCTTGAAGGAATTATTCAAGATATGAAAACTATGTATTCAAATGCTGGTGTGTCTGCTGAAGATTCAGCAATGCATATTGAGCAGGGTACAGAATCATTTAAACTTTTGTGCATAAATATGTATGAAAGACTTTTAGAGGCAGGAGCCTTAAACAATGCCTAGATATACATATAAGCCAAATTATGAAAAGCACGTTGAGCTATACAAGCAGAATGCTGGAGAAGATGTAGAAACAATTCCTTCGGTTCCAAACGGACTAAATGCAATTCTCGTAGTAACCGCTGAAGATGATGAAGAGTGTATTTCGATTAGAAACATGATCACCCATTCCCCTAGCTGGGAATTAATTAGTACAGAAGACTAATAATGGATTCGTATTTATCTAGATGGGAAGACGATGTTGAGTTTGTAAAGCTTCATCAAAAATTTAATGAAATTAATGGGATGAATAATCCTATTGATACTGCTTTATATGCAAGACTGTACATCCTTCGTCAATTGGCAAAGCAGCAATCAAAAGTCCCTGGTAACTTTATTGAATGTGGGACATATGCTGGAATGTCAATATTTTTTGTTGCTGATTTATGTAAAGAGCGTTTTCTAGGAATAGATTCTTTTGAAGGAGTTTCTGAACCTGGAGAATTTGATACTGATTATTTCAAAACTCTAAAACTAGCAATGCCTATGGAAATAGCGCAAAAAATTGTATCCCATCTAGATAGAGAGAATTTTAAGGTTGAGCTATATAAGGGATGGATCCCAAATGTATTTAGCAATATAGATCAACTAAAATATTCGTATGTACATATAGACACAGATCTTTATGAGCCAACCAGGGATTCTATAAATCACCTTTGGCCACTCCTTAATAATGGTGGAGTTTTAATTTGTGATGACTATGGCTCATATAAAACTATTGGAGCAAGAAAAGCAATGATTGAATACTTTGGACAAGATAATATTTTAGAGCTTCCTACTGGACAAGCAATAGTATATAAGCATTGACTTTAGTATAAAGTAATAATACAATTGGTATTCAGGTTGAGTATTCGTACTCCCTGTATAGGGCGAAAGTCCTTAAACCCCTAATCGGATCCGCCTCTGATTAGGGGTTTTCTAATTTTTAGATGGTATAATTAATTAATAGAATTATTGGAGGCTTACAATGAGTAGAGACCATTTTTCAAAAATAATGCAAAGCCCTTACTTCCAATCCGCTTACTATCAAGAAGAAACAAGCGGTGGAAAATATGAAAAGAATATTGAAAATTTTTTTAAAAGAATAATGAAGTGGAGATCCAAATAGTGTTTACAAACCATCCTAAATGCGAACAATTAGCACCTAGAATTTTTATATTTAAAAATGTAATTCCTCAAGAAATTATGGACGCAGTACATGCAGATGTAGCTTCTTGGAAAAGAGGCGGACCTGAAAACATTTGGAGCTCTAACGACTGGTACAAGGATAAGTTTTGCCCTCCATTTGTAAGTACATTTGAAGCATGGAAGTTTATGTCTGAGATTCTATATCCAGACCACGTAATCCACCCGCTAACCAACCTAATGATTTCACAGCCTCACGATGAGGGAATGTTTGTACATGCAGATAGCCCAGGACCAGAGGGCAGCGGAGATCTGTATGAAATTGACACATGGTCAGTCTGCTGCTCTCTAGAATATGGAATGATTGCTTATTTTGGAGACTTTACAGGTGGAGAAATTTATTACCCACATATTAATCCAGACGGAACAGTTAAGCCACCTACCGATAAGGGACAATTCTCTGTATACGAGATTAATGAAGAAATATTAGCAGAGCCTTGCTTAGTAGTATCACCAGAACCTGGAGATATAGTTATGCACGGAGCCTGTGTTCCATATGAGCACGGAACAAAGAAGGTAATATCTGGAACAAGATATGCTTTCTCAAACTTTGCACTAGAGTCAGCATCTAACGTAGGAAGCTTCCATAGCTATAAGAGCCCTGACTGGTATGAGCAAATTGGAAAATATAATCCTCCAACATTAGACCAGCTAAATGACTGGCACAGACCTCTCAAGCTAAACCCTCAGTTTGCTGAAGTAATAGAGGAAAAAAATGAGATTATGAAGGAAGCCTGGGAGGAATACAAGTAATGTTTTATGATGATCCCAGATGCATTAAAATTGCAGATCGTATATTCAAGTTTGAAAATGTAATTCCAAAAGACATATACGGCCCTATCATTGATAAAACAAAAGACTTTACAAAAGGTACAAACTTTAATTCTTGGAGCATGAGAAACTGGTACGAGAATAGAATGAGCCCTTCTTGGGTAGAGCTATTCCCTCTTTGGGAGTTCATGGAAGAACTTATCTACCCAGAACTAGTTGGTCACCCAGTGATGAGCTTGATGGTTACAGACAATACTGATGAAGGAATGTTTATTCATACAGATAGCCCTGGAAAAGGAAATTGCAACCTATTAGTTGAGATTGACACCTGGCAAACATGCTGTGAGCTAGAGTATGGAATGATTGCATACCTTGGAGACTATACTGGTGGAGAGCTTTACTACCCAAACATTAATCCTGATGGTACCGTAAAGCCAGATTTAGACAAGTCGTCTAATGAGGTTTATGAACCTCTTTGGCAGGCAAGATTACTAGAACCTTGCTTAGTTGTAGAAACAAAGCCTGGAGATGTAATATTCCATGGTGCTGCATATCCATACGATCATGGCACAAAGCCAACACTTACAGGAACAAGATACGCTTTTTCTAACTTTATTTTATTAGCAGAAGATAATCCTGGGACATTCTATAACTACAAGAGCCCAGAATACTACGAGCAAATTGGCGACAAAACTATGGCATCACTTGGAAAATGGATGAATCCATTAGAGATAAATCCACAGTTTGCAAACGTAATTGCTGAAGCTATTGAAAGAGATAATCTTCACCGTGAAGGAAAAGACACCAATATCGCAACTCCTGCTATTGATGCAATGAAAGCAAAGATAAAACAATAATGATGGATCCAGATTTTACGCTCTGGCTAGACACTATAGATGAGATAGCCAAGAGAGCGGCATTGATCAAAGGCGACTTTGTTGAATGCGGCACATACCTAGGAACATCTGCAAGAAAGCTAGCAGAGAACTGCAGAACAACAGTGCACCTATTCGATTCTTGGGAAGGCGTATCAGAGCTTGGCGAGTTTGATAACAATCTGTATGAGACCCTAAATTGGAAGACGCATTTAGATATAGCAAAAATAAATTTATCACAGTTTAACAATGTTGCTTTTTATAAGGGCTGGTTTCCTGAAAGATTTCCTGAGATAGCAGATGTAAATATATCTCTGCTGCATTTAGACTGCAGTCTGTATCAACCTACAAAAGACTCCCTAGAATTTATGTGGGAAAGAGTAGTAGAAGGTGGATACGTAATATGCAATACCCATGAAGGGTTATCCACAGGGCCTGAGAAGGCTGTCCGTGAGTTCTTCGCAGGTAAGGCTGAATTAGTTGAATACCCTATGGGGATATTAGTCGCAATTAAGTGAAAGTGCGAAAAAGTGAAAAAATTGAAGTGCGGCGGCGGTAGAAGAACCTATTTTAATCCCATGGATCATTCTTAGCAAACTCTGCTATATATCGATCATCTGAGCTATATTCATATATTAGATTCATTAGTAATAAACAGTCAGAATGGGATTCTAAGTACCATATGTCACATACCCCTGAACTTGCATTCAAACAAGTCTCTAATCGCCTCTTAAGGCCTTCTATGACCCATTCTAGCGAACACTCTGCAATGAATCTGTCAGCCTGGTAATAGTTGCATTCCTCATATCGACGATCCAGCAGATATTTAGCTAGTTGGTCCCTTTTGTCCGAATTTACCATATTATCCAGATATAGTACGATATGATAAGAATCCAAGATAGCCAGAGTATTGACCTATATAGCTTAGAACGTTTCACGATCTATATCTTCACTTAGGTCAAAATCAAAGATTTCTACTTCTCCCGCCCAATTTAAAAATTGAGCTAATAGAGCTCCTGAAAAGATTGCTACCGCAATTATTGTTATCAATGCATATAATTTCTTCATATATATCCTAGTCAACTGCTTTATTTTATGTCATTCCAAAACGCAATTAGTAAAACTACTATTGGTCCAAATATAATTGTTGCTTGAAGCCAATTCATATTGACCTCCTCTGTAGGGATACTGAGATTTGAACTCAGAATCTATTGTATATAAGACAAGTGCTTTAACCAGATTAAGCTATATCCCCTAGTTCATTATTACTTGCAGAATTATTCCGCATATATGAACTAGGATGACTGTAATGCCTACCCAGAGTATTGTCTTCATTTCCCGCCCTTTTTTCTAAAAAATTTTTGAATGCAATCATTGCAGAAGCTCTCAAGTACGCCTTTAGAGTTAAGTCTTTCTACATATTTTTGATTTTCGCAAAAGTCACATTTCATAGTATTAGTATACCATAATTCTAGTCAACTACTTTATTTCTATCTTGATCTACTAACACCAGATGATCTAAAATTTTCTTATATGCTTGTGGCTGCAGTCTACTCTCATATTCATATTGAACTGTATTTACATCTACGCCTATAATCTCTGATGTTCTAATTGGCTCTACCAGCCCAAATTCTTTGGAGTAGATATGTAAGTATTTAACAAACAGATTGTGCTGCGCTACTCGCTCTTCATATGATCTATCTTCTACACCAGGTTCGTCAATTCTAATTAGCTGTGGAATTGGTTCCATAAATCTTACTTGATTCTTAAAATGTCCTAGCGTCTTGCCCATATATCTCTTTACAGTATAAATAGTGTCTAGCTTATATGGTAGATGCACCTTGCAATCAATATATCCAAACCAAGGTATAACCAGTCCGCCTTGATTTAATTTTTTAAAATTATTTTTTGAGTAGTCGAAAGAGTAAGCGCTATGTCCTTGATGAAAAGAGTACTCTATGTTAAAATTATGATCTTCGTTAAAATAACGTATTTTATCAGTATGTGAATCACCAATTAGATGTATCATCTTAGTCTTAGTCTTAGTCTATATATAATATATATTTAATATTTATTATTTATTGATTTACTGACCCCCCGACCCCCCTAGAAAAAGTATACTATTTATATTTTCGATGTCAAGAACTAAATCGCATATCAAATGCAGAAAATACGATTCCAGCTCTAGGTGATTCCAGGGATGTTACTGAATGACCAATTCCCCAAGGAATGTAAATTACATCGCCAGCCTCTAATTCGTAGTTTTCTTCTGTTCCGTCTGGATATTTAAAGTACCAAGATGATTTACCAGCACATTGCCAATGAGCTTGTTCTCCGTTATCGACATGAAAATTGAAACCGCTTAGTTCACCAGTAACATCTGAAAGTATTGCTGCTGGGCTATCCCATAGAGTATCTCCAAAAAAGGCTAGGAGCTCGTTTCTAAAGGTTTTGAAGCCATCATGCTTGGTAAGTTCTGGACAACCATCTTCTTCCCACGCCATAGACAAAGTATCTGTGATCCACTTTGATCTTATGTGAGACATAGCAACTTTTCTGTGCTCTCTAAAGAATTCTACATCTGGAGTATTGGGAATAGCATTCTTTAATACTTCCACCCGCCCTGATGATCTAACGTTTTCTAATATCATGTATCAATTATACACTGTGTAGAATTCAGTTGACTGCAATCTCATATTTCTAAAAATGTTAATATATTTTTAATTTGTATGATACACATATTCTAGAAAATCGGACATTTAGGATAGACCGCACATATTGCCTGAACTTACGGGCACAATGTGACGAGCATCACAAAGTATTTTGGCAAGATGTCCCTAATGTCCGTTTTGCGAGTTGCAATTTGTCGTACCCCCATGCAATAATTAAGGTATAACAACAAGAAAGGGGTCGAACATGACTCAACTTACAGAACAACTCTTTAGCACTATCGTGCATGAGTATCACAATGGCGGTGTGTCTTCATCTTATGGATTGGACACATACACACGCAAAGAGGTACTCAAGTACCTAATTCGCTCTAAGGGTTGTGAGTGTATCAACTGCCTGTGAGGTAACTCACACGACACACCCCCTCTATATCCCCCAATATGTCGGCTCTATCGGCTACAATACCATTATAAGAAACTAAAGAAAGAAGAACTAAATGTCTTACTCATATGATACCCGCTCTAACTCACTCTCTAAGTGGGACACAATTCAAGAAGATGTCGCAGACCAATACGCTTACCTCAATGATGAGGTAGAGCAAGAAGAAGATGAAGACGATGATGTCTTCGGTTTCACTAAGGCAATTGAGATTGACCACCTCACCGATGAAGAGGTCGATACCGTTCTAGCAATGTTTGGAGATAACTAATGACTATCACTTATTCAATTTGGCAAGGTAACCGCCTACTATCTATTAACAACATCGCTAACAACATCAAGGATGTAGATAGCGTTATAAAAGAATTAAATGATAGCGATGTCGCTAAGGCTCAAAAGTTTCGTGCTAATGTTCAAGATGTAAAGGTGGGTAAGTAATGATAACTCTACAATGTCGCACTTGCGATGAAGATGTTTCTAGTATGTGGCTAGATGTTTATGATGTAGTAACTTGCGTAGATTGCTGGGATAACTAATGACTATAGAGATTAATGACTACGGATTCGTATTCGATACATATGTTTGCTATATCGCTTTCTCATGGCAGGTAATTATTCCCGCCACTGTTGTACTAGTTGCATACAAGATGATCAAAAGAAAGAAGAATAAGTAATGACCTACTGTGAAGAATGCGTAATGAATTTAGAGGATGATTTATTCGATTATCGTTTTGAATCGCCAGTATGTTTTGAATGTGTTGAAGCTTTAGGGTTAACGCCAGAAGAGGAAGAATAAAATGAATAGACTAATAACTACTATCGTGCAGATGGCTATCGGTATCCCCGCCCTATATATGGCCCGCCTTGTGTGGCGTGATATGCGTGAGATGTGGCACGAATCACATTAGCCTAACGGCGTGTCGACTTGACACGCCCCCGCTTTTGTGGGGGGTTATCCACAGGTTACGATACTTATCCACAACCCCTGGAATTTTGTGAGATTAATCACAAAAAAGAATTTCTTAAAACACGGCGTGTCGTCTGGTATTTGTCAGACCCTTCCGCTATAATTCCTACTATAACAACAACGAAAGAAGGTCAGTAATGAACCTAGAAGAATACAAGGCGCACATAGAAGCGCAACGCAAGGCAAGCCTTCAGAAGGCTATCGCTACAATGTCACAGGCTAACGCTACAATGTCTGCATTGTTTGGAACAGAGGAGGCTAACTAATGGGACACATTGAATTTTTCCGTCTTGATGACGAGGGTGCTGGCTGGGTTAATTTAGAAGATGCAACACCAGAAGAATTACTTAATTTAGAAATCGGATTATTTCAGGAAGGTGCTCTCTAATGACTAGAAAAGATTATGTGCGTATTGCAGGTTTATTTAATTCAATGAATCATGGTTTCCCCGCCGAGATGTTTAGTTATGAGGCTAGAAAGTTTCTAGTTAATAATATGTGCGACATATTCGAGGAAGACAATCCCCGTTTTGATCGAGCTAAGTTTAAAGAAGCCGTTTATGCAGAAAGGTGACTAAGATCACGGCGTGTCGACTTGACAAAAGTTGATCCGCCCGCAAAAGCACGGGGTCGGGCGTGTCGTTACGTGATTGTTACAGAAACCCTGAAAATTTGCGGCGTGTCGATTTGACAGACAATTCGGACATTTTGATGTGATGCTAATCACATAGCCCACGCTCCACATATTGAGATAAACCCTTGCCAAATTAACACTTTGTCAGTCCCATAGGCTATAATATCCATATAACAACAACGAAAGAGGTGGCACTATGTCAGCCAATGCTTATTCAGTCGAGTCCCTACTAGTGGGAAAAATGTATTACTCTAATTCTGTAAAGGGTGAGATTATCTCCGCAGAAAAAAATGATGATGTCTGGTATGCAAATGCAGATACCTACAAGGTTCAGGTTCGCCCTACCAATTCAATTAAAGATACATACCGCTATGTAGCGGTGAATACGGGGGAATAAATGATAGATGTAATTGACCAAACCGAGTTTTATTCGGTTCTAGATGAATCGCACTTCTGTTGCGATGAAATGCAATTCCGATATGTGTGCAAGGCACATGATGAATATCAAGGCTGTTACTTCTGCGAGTTTGATTACTCCAAGCCTTGCGAGTGCGAAGACTAATTTGTCAGACCTCTCCGCTATAATATCTCTATAAATAACTACGAAAGGAAAACTATATGTATCAGATATCTGTTTCATATGATAGCAAGCCTATCCACTTCAACCAAAACTATGCCGACGCTCTTGAAGCGTTCACCGCTTTCAACAAATTTGTTGATTGGGGTTGGGCTAATGAATACGCAACTGTAAATCTCCAAATGCCAACTGGCAAAATGTATACACGCATATTTTATCGTGAAGGACGAAAGGTCGTAACAAAATGATGACTCGCAAAGATTATGTGGCAACTGCCGAAATTCTAAACTATATGAGCAACAAAACTCACCCCGCTTTATTTTCTAAGGTCGTTACAGATTTTGCGGAGATGTTTGCAAAAGATAATCCACGATTTGATGTCGTAAGATTTCACGAAGCAAGTAACTACAAGATGAAGGCGGCTAAATAAATGCAACTGGTAGAAATGTTTGTGTGTGATGGTTGTGAAGATTTCGGTGCGGTATATATTGAAGGAGATGTATTAAGTGTTAAGAAATGCAAATGTGTTGAATAGAATTAAGCGTGTGCAGGAGTTGCGGAGATCAAATGCCGCAACCCCTGTTCGCAATAAGAAAAAATACACACGCAAGCGCAAGCATAGATATTCAGAAGACTGAATAAATATGCAGGCCCTCTCTTTTGTGGGGGGTTTTCCACAGGCTTACGGGAGTTATCCACAGACCCTGAAAATTTGTGATCATTCTCACAAAAGCTGCGACACGCCGAGGATGGATTATGAAATGTCAGTGGCTTCGGCTATAATACTCTCATACCAACAACGAAAGGCAACAAATGGCTAATGTAATGAAAGTACCACACACAGTTAGTTTTATGGCTACTATTGACCTAGATAAAATTGAGGCTCGCCTGCTACCTGCCCTATTATCTTTATCTGAGGATGAACTTACAAAGATGTGTTCAGAAGCAACACACGCTGCACTAGAAATAGCAAAGGTTTTGGAAGTTGCAAACACTGGCTACTCTTGGGCAGAACTATCTATCTCTAAATAATTTAATGGGGGCACTGATAATGTCAGTGCCCCCTGATACAATACTCTTATCAACCAACGAACAAAGGAAATAAAATGGGATACACAACCGCAGTAGGACTTGCAGAAGATTTATCGCTTGAGGCTGGACTTGCTTATCACCTTCAGGCTAATCATTATCCACCCGTCCCCGTCGCTATGGTAGATGCTTGCATCGAAGCAATTGACGCATACTATGAGGAGGACTACTCCCGTGAGATTAGCCTTCCTGAAGGCGTATTTTGGCGAGGTCAAGATACTTGCCCTGCATCGGCTATCGTAGATGCTCACCACCTAGATGCTTGGCTACCACAGGAGGACTACGATGAGTAATGTCTATGAGATTTTAGCTGAGTGGCACCCTGAAGGAGATTTTACAGAATCCGATCTATGGGATGCAATTGCTGAGTCTGAAGGCGTGGATGTCAGCGAAATAATGGATGGCGACCTAACCGACTACTTGTGATACTAATCACACAATAATTCTCTCAAATAGTGAGATAGGGCTAGACAGATGTCAGACCCCAATGCTACAATACTACCCTACACAGAAAGAAGGAAGCAAATGACAATACAAGACAAGTTGTATCAGGTTGGAGATTTATTCACAACCCTCAAGTCAAAGAAGACAGGTGTGATTAAAGAAATCCACCCACAAGCATCTGGCTCGGTGCGTGTGTTGCTAGAAATGCCAACGAAGGAAACACGCTGGACAACAGTTTCAGCAAGTTCTCTAGTATAACTAAATAATCGAAACAGGGGCAGTTTAGGAGAGTGTTCTAGCCCAATGTCGTAAGTAAGAACTCTCCCCCCCTCGGGGGAAATGTCAGACCCCAATGCTATACTACTCATAACATCAACCAACCAACGAAAGAGGAAAAATGTCAAGAGCAATCACAGTAAAGGTGGCAACACCAAAGGTCATCAAGGCACTAGAGGCAAAGTTAGCAACTCTTAAAACAGATTATGCTAATCAGGCTAAGAACGAAGCAAAGTATCAGAAGGAATACGAAAAGTATCGTAAGGCACTTCAGGACTACGCTATTGCCAACATCAAGAAGGCAACCAATGTTCGTGTCAATCACCGCAGTTGGAACAACTCTCTCAACATTGACTATGATGTTGATACAACTGGCGCAGACTTTCCAGTTGAGCCTGAGAAGGACTACGAAGTTCTACACGCACACACATACAAGGAAATTGTAGAGGACATCACAAACGCTCTCACAATTCTCAAGATGACAGATGAGGAAACAGTTAATGCTTCAACAATGAAGCAAATTGCTCGTTATCTCTAACTAATCCAACGACCTGAGTATGTCGCCAAACTGCTCTCCCCTCGGGGACAACTACTAACAAAGGTAATACAATGGCAAATCGTTTCAGAGTAGAAATCTACGATGCAAACAAAATGAACGACATCACGATTTATTCGGATCAAGGTGTTGATAAAGAATACTTAACTGAATTGGTATTCAGCAACATCAGAAACTTTAGCGGAAAAGTAAATGCTTATGTTTTTGATAATGTAAAAAAGAAAAAGACAACTGCAATGTTTCTTGATGAAAACACAGTTGAGTTTAATAAAAACATAATTCGAAATGCGACTAAGGTAGAGTTGGGGAGTTAATCCCCAGCTCGGCCCCCGCTTTTGCGGGGTTATCCACAGTGTTACGGGGATCTGTGGAAAACCCTGAAAATTTGTGAGATTGATCACGCTAGACAATTCGGACAAATGACTAACTAACCTTGTAAATGTCAGACCCACCTGTTATAATTGCTTAATCAACCAAACGAAAGGCAAAAAATGGCTCATAATCTCGAAGTCGAAAATGGCGAAGTTGCATTCGCTCTCCGTGGTGCTCCTGCTTGGCACAACCTTGCAAACCGCATCTTCACACAAGATGAAGAAGTTACAACTGCAACAATGCTTGAAGAAGCAAAGTTAGCAAATTGGAATGTTCGTCTTTCTCCAATCGCTGAGCATATTCCAGAATC
>JACCEC012959081.1_pt1 | contig 70332 bp, 77 predicted proteins | sample 7450121 | NCBI WGS metagenome assembly JACCEC01 (sample SAMN15323455, study PRJNA562643) | freshwater metagenome | isolation source: river surface water | place: USA:Blue River Watershed | collected 2017-08-18
ACAGTTCGTATGTTGATTTTGCTCAAATCTGGCAGGATTAAGTCGTAGTCTGCATACTCTGGTTTGGTATAGCTGCTGTATTTGTTCTTACTCAAATGTATTTCTTTGAGCAATTCTTTATTGGTTAAGTATTGTTTTGCTTGTGGATTCGCGATAGTCATAGATATATTTTAACATCTTCCAAAGTAAAGTCAAGACTTTCGGTAATTAAAACTATATATTATTCAACGATAAATATTAGTATGACCGGCGTATATTTAAGACCAAGAAACCCTGTTAAAGGCGCTCCAACAATTTTGGAGTTTCCTTACACACCTCAAATTGACTATAGCAATGATGTCAAATACGACTCGTTCAACCTTACTCATACTAATTATCAACCTTACGCTTATGCCAGGACAGAGAATCCTCAATTGACCTTGCAGTGTAAATTCAGCAGCCATACCAAAGAACATTTCAATATCAGCGAAAACGCCATTAGGTTTTTAAGAACTTATACCAAAATGAACTATGGCCGAAATGATGCAGAACGCGGCCAAAGTCCAAGAATTTTACGATTCTTTGCCATGGGCAATCCTATATTCTATAATGTGCCGGTAGTCATAAGTAGATTTAATATCACATTTCCAGAAGATGTTGATTACATAAAAGGTACAGTGGAATTTTCCAATGATAAGGCCACAGTAAAGAGTGCAGAGAATGTCGGCAGTAGATCTACTGCAACTAACGATACTGGTGCAGTTGATTTAGGTACAGTAACAGTAACTGCAACAAGAGATAAAGCAATTTATTTGCCAGCATTTTTTCAAATTAGCATAACATTATTAGTTCAGCAAAATATTGCCAGAACAGTAAAAGAATTTACCCTGTCAGATTTTGCTTCAGGACGAATGAGTAAAGATGGATACATTTAATCATGGCACAGACAAGTCTTTATTCGGATAAGAGTTATTTAAAAAATACAGGATTCAGGAAATTCTTTCTGGATGTTGCTAAACTACCAAGGCTAGATACTGCTCAAGGAAACTTTGTTATAGTTCCTCCCGAGTGCGAGAATCGAATGGATTTGTTTAGCTATCAACAGTATGGCTCTAGTAGATTATGGTGGGTTATTGCTTTAGCTAATGCCGACATGATAAAAGACCCTATATGGGATTTTAAAGCAGGCATGAACGTATTTGTTCCAAGAGATTCAGCATTGCTGGAAAAACTAGCAGGAGTTAATTGATGGCTGCCAGAGTCGGAGATGGTTTCGGCAACCGAGTTAGTCCAATATCAGGAAAGCCAAATACATTTCATGCTGGCCAAGATTTCCCAGCAGCTACCGGTACACCTATATACACTAATAAGCCATTAATAGTGGATCAAAACAGTTATCAAATGGGTGCAAATGGCCATGGATGGGGGAATCAAATCCTAGTTAGAGATCCAGTTACTGGACAACAGTATAGAATGGCCCATTTAGATCAAAAGCCTGATTGGAAACCAGGAGACACTATACCAGCCGGCGCAGTAGTAGGGCATGTAGGCAATACCGGTGGCTCAACTGGTTCACATCTACACTGGGAAGTCCTTGACAACGGCAGACCCAGAGACCCGGCAGCTTACAAGGATTCTGCTCCAGTAACATGGAGCAAAGACGGTAAAGGAACAATTTGGAATACTTTAGATAAAGCAAATCCTGATCCTAATTATCGTCAAGGCAATAATTCTGCACCAGGATCAACAACAACTCCGCAAAAACCAGGAAGCTCATCTGATCCTATAGGCGACATCGTGAAAAGAAAAGAACAAGAGAAAAAAGATAGAGAACGAAGAGAACGAGAATTAAACGGACAAGATAAAAGAAGCAATGAAGGCAACAAATCAACTCGCCCTCGTCGCGGTCCGGGGATTACAAGCGGTAGTCCGTGGCACCAAGGACACGACGGAGGATAATACATGGCACACACCTATTACACAAGACTAACATTGGTTCATCCTCAGGATGTTCAAAAACTAGACCCTAGATTGGGTGTGGTTATAGCAGAAACAGCTACCACAGGAAAATTTGTTCTCAGCGATATATCGTGGGAAACTCACTGTGCTCCTAATGCAACGACTATGACTGCTCTACACGCCTATGGAGATATGAAAATATACGAACCGTTGGGCATGAGTTTGTTTGACTACATTAAAGCGGCAGCGTTCCAATTGGGAATGTTTAATCACCTGGATGCAAGATACCTACTAGAAATTGAAGCTCTGGCAGAAAATATGCCTAAAGAAGGTAGCGAATACAAATACATTTGGCCTATAATGTTTATAGCCAGTGATGTAAAATCTAGCGTCATGGAAAAAGGCTCGGAATACAACATTCGTTTCATTCATACAGGACATCATGCTCAAACAGACTTGGTACAGCCTATCAAAGAAACAGTTAAAATTTCTGCAAAGACAGTTGGAGAGTATTTCCAAGAACTGCAAAGAACACTAGAAACTAAAGAATACAAGTATGCAGAAGCTCGACAAAAAGCAGGAAAAACCGCAGCCCCTGGCGGGAACAATCCTGCTTATTATGATGATTTTCATGATGAGTATCATTTCATAATTCAAGACGAGATTGCTAATTTTTCTTTCACAGATAAGGGTCGAGCAGATTCTGCCGTTCAGGGTGCGTGGTTATTTGGTATTGGCGGCGCCTTTGGAAAATTTAATGTCACTGCCAGACCAGGAACAACGATAGTTAATCACATTAACAAAGTTTTAGAAGGCACTAAAGAATCTGCAGATTTACTATTAGGAAGAAATATTAAGAAACCATCTGATGCTACTGGTAGTAGCCCAAGTAACCGAGAGGCTATTGAAGCTGAGCTGGGCCGTGTTTATCAGTTTTTCAGAGTTGAAACTTATGCTGTTTATAAATCTTTTGATTACATTAGACAGCGTCATGCAGTAAGGCATGTGTTTTTTATCTTTTTGGCTGATCAGCCAAACATGTATCAATACCCTGATGAAATTGATCTAATCAACAAGCAAAAAAATAAAGATAAAGCCATCAAGAAGTTACAGTATTATATTCAAGAAGGTTTGCTTCAAAAGTTATATTACTATAACTATACAGGTCTTAATACTGACATTTTAAAAGTTGACCTACAGTTTAATCAGGCCTATAGTTTGCCTAGTTTTCCCGTAGTGTGGGCAGACAGGGGCGAGACCGGTCCTGGAGCAATGAACTTACAAAATTACAATAGAAGAATAAGTTCTTTTGTTCATAAAGACGATTTGGGTGCCATTAGACAAGAGATGGAAATATTTCGAAGGCAAGCGGTCAGGGCAAACGACGAAGTTAAGGCCTTGATTAGAAAATATGCCAACGGAGATACAGAGCAGTTTCAGAGAATTGTTAACAGTAATAACGGTGGCCCGGATAAAGAAGCTAGAGAAAAATATAACCAGTTACAGAAATATATCGAAAAGTTAAATCAAGATATCAAAGAAAGAGAAGTAGCCTACAATACAAAACTAAAAGAGTCTGGACTAGTCAATGGAATTAATAACAGAAGCGACTTGTTAATGCAACTCGACTATGCAGAAGATTACGACGATAAGCTAAACAAAGGCGCAGAAAAAAATGTATTCAAGAAAATTTATGAAGCATACATGACTAATGAATTTCCTAACTTGATACCTAGAATGGAGCCTGATGTTATTGCAGAAAATATAGATATTGTTAAAGTTGAAAATGAAAAGTTAATAGAGAAAATATTTTCTGTTATGTTAGCACCTAGAGACTTGGTAGAATTAGAGTTAGAAATATTTGCAGATCCTTTCTGGCTAGGCAAGCCAAATGTATTAGGTCAAGGTGCAAAAGGATTAGAAAATATAGCATTTAGTCCTGAATACGACGAAAAATTAAGATCGTTGTTAAACGAAAGAATGCCAAAGATAGATCCCGATTGGGGCTCAAAAGAACCTGTTTGGAAAAACTATGGTGTAGCACCATGGTACCAAGGATCTCCTTTATTTTACTTCTTATCTCAGATCCCTGATGGTCAATATGATAGAGATGCAGGTGACATGCTAAGTTTCAATCCTAGTGATCAGATAGTTGGTATCTATATGGTCTATTACGTTCAGAACGAACTCAAAGAAGGAAAATGGACACAAAAATTAAAAGCCAGAAGAGATTTAACAATACCAAGTCAGTTTTTACCTAAGAACGTAGTAGGTGAAATGTCGTTTGAAGATTTCGTTTCTTACACAATGGAACAGCCTAGTGTAGTCGAAGAAATGAGAGAGCAAGCCAGACAAGAAGAAAGAAAACGTAACGGCGATGCTGAGAGAGAAAATCTAACCGGCAACGGCAGCGGAGCAGCTGGGGTTCAGTTAAGTGAAAATGCATCCACTAAACCAGGAATTGCTGATGCATATCAAAAACAACAAACTATTCTTGCTGGTAATCCGCCTCCTACTGTAGACAATCCGGTAGTTGTAGCAGAAGCATTAGTTAGTGATGGCAAATCTAAGAAAGAAGCATACGATACAGCCAAGTCAAGATATGAGCAACAACTGGATGCATATTTTAAACATGTCGAAAATGCAAACAAAAAAGCATATGCAGAAGCAGGAGTCACAGACGTTAGACCTTACAGTGCAGAAACAATGAAAGCATTGGCATTACAACGAGATGGCGTCGGTGGATTAAATAACTGGAAAGCAGGAAACACAACCATGCTAGGTCCTAGTGCTCTTAATAATCCGATGGGCGTAGGCGGAAACCCTGCACTAGGTCGTTATGGCAAATATGATTCTTGGCAAGAAGGATTAAAAGCCGGCAGCGATTATTATAACTATGGAGTTGGTGTATCTGCCGGTCCAACAAGAGCCAGTGATAGGTTATTGTTGCCAATTAATTCATCATCTGGTGTTAAGAATGAACTTAAATATATCTCGACAAAATCAGCAGGGGGCAGAGGATAATGGCTAGAGTAGGAAAACCATACGGCCAAAGAAAAGCCCCTTCAAACTATCACGTAGACTCTGCTGGGCCAATGCCCAGCTTAGGTGTATATATAGGCATTGTTAAGAAAAATGATGACACACAAAAAATGGGTCGTCTACAGGTTCACGTTGAAGCATTCGGCGGCGACCCCGAAGACCCGTCAACATGGATCAGCGTATCTTATGCTAGCCCATTTGCAGGCACTACAAGTATATTTGATCAAGGCAATAATGTTAAAGAATACGATGACACTATAAAAAGTTATGGATGGTGGGCAGTGCCGCCCGATATAGATGCTAGAGTATTAGTTGCCTTCGCCGATGGCGGAAGAATAGATAAAGGCTACTGGTTCGCCTGTTTGTATCAAAGAGGCACACAGATAACTGTACCAGGAATTCCTGCAAAAAATACACATGGTGGCGAAAATAAGCCAGCTGCCCCTAAAAACAGAAAAGATCTGGATCCGGATATCGAGAAATATGTAGAGCACAAGCCCATGAGCAACGCTCTAAATATTCAAGGTTTAGCAAAAGATGACCTAAGGGGTATAACATCCAGCAGTGCCATGCGAGAATCTCCAAGTCGTGTTATGGGTTTATTAACCCCAGGACAGCACCAGTTTGTCCTAGATGACGGCGATAAAGATGGCAAGAATAAATTAATCAGGCTAAGAACTACCAACGGCACTCAACTGCTATTAGATGATGTAGCTGGCCATGTTTACATGATCAGTAAAAACGGCGAAAGCTGGGTAGAGCTAAGTGCAGACGGAAAAATACACGTATATGGCAGTAGTGATGTAAGCATCAGAAGTCAGGGTAATATCAACATGTATTCTGATCAATCTGTTAATATAGAAGCTGGTAACGGATTTAATGTAAAGACTAATACCGGCTCTATCAAACTAGAATCTGGTAATGAAATTTCTGCCTTTGCATCAACAAACACAGTGCTAACCAGTGGAGAAACCAGCAACATCAACAGCGGAGTAGGACACTACGAAACCGCTGCGGTTATACATATGAACGGTCCTGTTGCTAAGGTGCACCAGGCTGCTGAAGTTTATCAATTAACAGTGAATCAAGGTGTCACTGAAAGTATATGTAATACTGTTCCTGAACACGAACCGTGGGCAGGCCATAGCGGAGAAATAAATCCAGTCGGACCCGGTAATCAGCAGATGCAAAAAGATCCGGCACCAGATCAAACACCGCGTCAGCCTAACGAAGGAGAGACGCCTGCGCCTATCGCTAAAAAAGAACAGCCGGATCAAGAGGATGTATCCTTGGACGAAGTTAAAATTAGTCCCGAAGCTGTAATGTGTATCAAGCAGTCAAATGGTTACAGCCCTGTGAATGTTGACGACGCTGGCGGCCAAAGTGCGGGTTACGGATCTGCTATAACTCTGCCCATTTAAGGAAAGACAATGACAAACATAATACCAGAAAATGCACAACCAGGGTTCTACTTAAAAGCCAAGGACTTCTTGAATTTTCAAAAAGCCGTTGACGAAGCAGCAGCAACAGCAGCAGATTCACAACCAGATACCAGTTTAAAACTCGGTAAGCCAGCAAATGGCTTAACAGAGTCGCAGGTTTATTCTTACATGGCCAACGGAGTAACTCCGGAAGCAGCAGATGAATTACTTGCCAAAGATATTTCTAGGAACGAGAAAGAAGTCAAACAAGTTCTTTCTTCTGTAGGAGTAAAATCTGTACCACAAGGAGCATTTGACGGCCTGGTGAGCATGCAGAATCAGTTAGGAGATATATCCTATGCTTATGTCAAAGGCGAGAAAATAGACCTAACTGGTTTGTATAGGCAAGGAGACTGGCAGCGTGTAGCCAGTTTTATTGCTGCCGACGAAAGAGACAAAAGTAGAAGAATCCAGGAAGCTACAATGATAGCACGTGGAGAGTATGGTCCTGCTGTTAATCCGAATGAAATTATTAAAAAAGGCTTTGATGTTGCCAACGAGCGTCTGGCCAAAGATCAACTGAATAAGCAAACAGGCGCACCGGCCACAGGGCAACAGAAAGTAGCATTAGCCAATAGCTATTTTTCTGCTAATCAAACTTCCTTGCCTAATGCCAGTGCACCATTGAAATTAGCTGCTGCAAAAAACTTTGCAGAAGAATATATTACAAAGAGATACAAGCGACAAGCTGGCCCCTGGCCTTATTAATCGCCGACTTCTTCTAAGTAAGGATCGTCCTCAATGCCGTAGGTTACTTCGTATATACGGCCATTGTGCTCGTATTCGTCTGTCCAGAATCGTTGATTGTTCGAAGAACATATAGGTGTTTTAAGACTGAGTATAAGCATCATGTGTTTATACTCCTCGCCTTCTATGCGGCGTTTCGGCGGACCCATAACTCTCCGTAAAAACGCCTGAGCTTCCTCAGGCGTCATATCTAATACATTAGACTTTTTTGACATACGGTGTAAGATCAGGGGGAGTCCAACCTACTGGCTTTAAGACTTTGCCATCTTCACGCTTGCGGACCTTGCCAGTTTCTCGATCAATCTTAGCAAAGTTAGTGCCCATAACTTCTTTCCAGCCGCCTTCGCCGTCCATGCCAGCACTGTGAATAGCACCGATAGTAACTACTAGAATATCTTCTAGGGCATCAAGTTGTTCTACAATATTACCGGCAGCAATAGCTTCTTTTAGTTCGTTAAACTCTTCTTCGATTAGTTTAATGTATAGCTTATACTGATCTTCATTGTAGTGATCTACAGTCTGATCACAGGCTCGCATAAATTTTTCTTGATCACGAAACGGATTTGTCATTTGTTTAGTTCTTCCATAAAATGCTCATGCACAGGAACATGTGCTTGGGGTATGAGCCACCCTTTATTATACGCTTCTGCTATAATAGTTTTATAATAACTAGGACACTGATTTGTGATTTCGAAAGAAGCTCTAGGCCATAGTATTATACCATCTGCACTAAACATCCAGTCCTGGTCACCTGGGCGATATGTTTTAGTTTTCATTTCTTTAAAGCATCTATCATCATTTGCTCAGCAGCATCCTTGATGCGTTTCTGTTCACACTCTACTGCCTTACTAAACATGAGATCAGTAAGTTCGCTCATTATTCTTCTGCCATCGTCGGTTAGATGACTGTATTGTGTTCCGACCGAACTGACATAGGCAAGATCCCTGTTTCTAACAGCGGCAATCAACTGTGCGGCTAATATCTGACCTATTTCTTTTTCGGTCATGCCCTTAGCCTTTCTTAAGCATCTCAGTGAATATAATTTTTCCGATGCTGTCTCCAAAATTCTCGTTATTTTCAATAACATGGAGGCTTGAAATCCAACGATCGTTTCTTTTATCATAGGTTCGTGTTTCTAAAATTTTACCGCCGTTAGCGTTGTAGATAGTAAAACGCATAGGTTCGTGACAGTCTTGGTCGATGCCGTCATGACCACTCAGTCGGCCTTTAATAGACGAGGAATTTTTTACTGAAGCCAGTCCTTCAGAAGGGAAAATAAAATTATGTAGTTTGTTTCTTAGCCAGTCTTTCATAACAGTCCTTTACAGCTAGTCTAGCAAAACAGACAAGCTAAGTCAATAGTCTACTAGCTTTTTTATGTCTTTGGGTTTTACCACTAGTATGTTATGAATACGATCTTGATACAAGATTGGTAAATCCAAACAGACAGTAACCCTGGGACCTTGTTCTTCACTGACAAGGTTGTCTGTGCCCACACTTCCGATAAAGGGAATTTTGTTCCAGCGACCGAATACACGGTCACCGATTTGCCATTTACCTTGATATCTATTTTTGGCAAAGTATTCTGCTAGATTAGACATTAGCCGCCTCCCTTTAAGAGCCAAATTAAAATATCTTCCTTGTGCAGTATACACAAGTCTTTACTGAATTTGGTAACAGGGCGGGTAGTCTTGCTGGGTTTAGCCAACATAATTTTAACACTGCCTGCTCCGTTGCCGCGAGCTTTACCTAGACCCAGGACTTTATAGATGTTGTTATGAAACACAACATAGTCATCTACTTTAATTTCTCTGTCAATGAGGTCGGTAATCATTTGTGCTCCTTGGTACAGGAGATCTTATCTGGACTATACATCAAGACGAAGTTGCCAATGTTAAACATACCAAGGACTGCAAGGAATACTACAAAGCCACCGATAAAGGCCAATAATGTTTTCATCATTTAACTCCGAAATGTTCTTTAATCTTATCTGCAATTATTTGTCCATGACTTGTGTAGTAGTTCCTATTGTGTTGTTCACTAATACCAGCACATTCCTTGACAATCAACTCGGCGAACTTTTCCAATTCATCGTTGTCAAATACTGTAAGCCCATCATTGTCAGTATCGGGATGTTTAAGAGCCTGTTCAACAAGTTGTTTAATTCGTTGGTTCACAGTTTTTCTCCAACTGCAAAGCCGCGGAAGCCTTTAAAGCGGGGGAATCGCAGACTGTAAGTGCCGTCTTGGTTCATGGTAACTGCATCAGCACGAACTTCTGCAACCATGCCCAGCAGTCGATTGCGACTGGTCCAATACTCATCACGATTTTCGTCTGTAAAGCCACTGCCAACATTAACAGTAATCAGTTTGCCGTCATCTTCGCCTTCGCAGATAATAGCACCCATCTTGCCTTCGTTTTTGCCGGTGCCTTCTTCAACACCAATAACACTGAGGCTGACTTCAATAAACGGCTTGAGCTTGAGCCAGCTAACGGTGCGCTTGCACTCGTAAGGAGCATCGATATCTTTAATCATGATGCCTTCGTAGCCACCGTCGATTGCCTGTTGGTTAATAGCACGGAAACGTTTTTGTCCCGCTTCGGTGTCCAAGTCAACTAGCTCTTGTGCCAAGGTGCGGAAGTTAGGCAATGCTTCGATGTTGCCATTGTACCAATCCTTGAGCCATTGGCTACGAGAAGTTTGGGTAGTCTTGCACTTGCCCTTTTCAAAATCCTTCAAAGGCAGTGCGTCAAACAAATACAGCAATGCATCTTTGGCATTGACGTTATCTTTACGATGCACTTGCTTCATCAAATCTTGGAAACTGGTGCTCATAACTTCACCATCCAGCACCATAGGCTCAGCAAAGCCTGCGGCCACTGTGGCAAGTTGTTCCTTAAGGTGCGGGAAGTTTACTAGCTCTTTGCCGTTGCGGCTAAACTGATCCACACGCCCATCGGGATAGACAATAGTAATAACACGAACTCCGTCCAGTTTGACTTCGATGAGTTTTTGTCCGCTAACTTTTGTTTCGTGGTTGGCACTATCATGAGCCAGCTGGCAAGTAAACACTGGGATAGCATCTTTGACTACTTTATTGATAGTCTTTTCGCTAACACCACAGCGTAGATCCTTAATAAGGATACGGCGATACCAGCCGTTCCACTGAGCTTTGGTAGACTGATCCATTAGATCAACTACTGCATCTCGAGCAGCGTTACCAGTGCAAGCACGGTTGATAAACAGTTGCACAATAGAGGTAAATGAAGCCCAGTCCAAACCATGGCCATCGCTGCCTGTTTTTTCGGGAATTTGCTTGAGACCAAAAGTAATCATGGGGTCTAGTGCCATACGGCAACCCTCTAGAAATTCCTTATTACTTTTGTTTGCATCGATGATCTGCTCTTTATTTGTGCGAGCAGAATGCAGTTCCAAATCGTTGATAATTTGCCAAGGTTGGTTCATTGCAAAGTTCCAAAATGTGATAGACTAATATTAACACGATTGTCAATTTGTGTCAATTATCAATTTGAAACTGAAAGTAACCCCAGGTTTTTTAAATTTATAATTATGTTTTCTGGCACTTCGATTGCGAATAATTGCCTAGTGCATATATGCTTCTGGTGCTTCTTTTCGATTAGTTTAGCATGTATGTCGTTAATAGCATGCATCAAATCCGCAGTGTGTTCCTTTGAATCTTTGTATAAAAATTGCTCAAGTTGAGTAATACGGAATTCAAAATATTGAATTTCAGACTCTAGTTCTTTGCAACCCAATTCCAACTCTTTTAGAGACTTTGTTAAAACAAAGAAATCTAAACTACGTCGACATTCTACGGATTGATAGTCGAATGATTCGTAACCAGCCTCAGGATAACGATCTAAGGCCCGGTGATGAAAGTTAGCCACAGAGCTTTCTAAATTGGAAATTATAGTATCTATATCTGAAAGACTAACATTAATCGTAATCATGTTCCTGCATCAAATCGTAGCGTTTTCTATACATCTGACTTAGCTCGTCTTTGATTTTTAGCTTTTTCTTTTTGAGTTCTTCTACTTCGAATTCGTTCCAACTCTTCTGTTGTAACATTTGGGCAATCTGTCGTTCTAGAGCAGTGTGCTGATTGTCCAATGTGCGGATGTGGTGTTCTAGGGAATCGATGTCCATGTTGGGCTCCTTAAAGGTTGTGGAACTAAGTTGACACTTAATATTTAAGAGTATACAATGCTTTTTAGCAGATGTAAATCTGCTATTCCACCATAATAAATATGTATATAACATGAGTGATACACTACTTCTAAACCAAGACGGCACACCATTGAGCATGTTGCCGCCCAGCGTAATTGATTGGACATATGCTATTAAACTGCTATACTTGAACAAAGTTACAGTAGTCAAAGAGCACGACGATTGGACAGTGCGTAGCCAACATTTGGAAATTAAGGTTCCTAGTATCGTTATGACCAAACGATATGTCAGGCCGCGTCAACGTGTCTTGTTCAATCGTAAGATGGTGTATCTGCGTGACAACTACACTTGCCAATACTGTGGCGATCAATTTCAAGCAAAAGACTTGACCCTAGACCATGTCAAGCCAAAAAGTCATGGCGGCGGCTCTACATGGAGTAATTTGGTTACCTGTTGCGGAACTTGTAACTGGCTAAAGGGTGCTAAGGTAATCGAGCCACTAACTGTGCCAAAAGAACCCAACTATTGGCAAATGGTTAAGATGTCTCGTAAGATTGTTCCTTACAGTGTAAGAGATCCTGCCTGGGCAGAGTATCTGGGTTATGATGACCCGCCCCCAGAAGCAACAGCATAAAAGGAGCCCCTCGGGCTCCTTTTATTTTGACTACATTTTGTAGACTAGATCTAATCCGCCCATTTTTCCTGAATAAACTCCGTTTTGATTTTTACTGGCTAGTGTAATTTTTACACCCTGAATAGCTGCCACTAACATACGCTCATTCAAACTGATAACATCGGCAGTCATTACTTTATTGTTGTTTTCGCAGACTATCAGCACAGTGTCGGGTGCTGATTTTGTTTTCCAATCATTTTTATTCACGGCTCGCTCCTGTCCATTAACTACTTATATTATTTTGTAATAAATATGAGTATGCGTAAATTTAAAGGCTTTAGCACAGTTAACAAAACTTGGGGCAACTTCACTATCTATGATGTGGAATTGGCCAAGCGAGATCTATTAAATGAATTTTATACTCGAAAAGGCGAAAGAGTAATGAGTCCGAACTTTGGCAGCATTGTTTGGGATTTGCTTTTCGATCCTTTGACTGAAGAAACTGTGCAATTAATCAGAGATGATTGCCTGAGAATAGTTACCAAAGATCCAAGATTAGAGCTTCGAGAATTTGATGTCACCGAAGAAGAACACACTGTAAAAGTGACTATTTTACTAAATTATGTTCCTACTGCTACCTTAACAGAACTAGTGGCAGTTTTTAACAGAGATATTGCCGCAAGTATAGAACAAGGATAAACAATGCCAAAAGCCATACGTCAAGAAAATTTATACGGCGCAGAAGATTGGAGCATGGTTTATACCAGCTTCAAGAACGCCGAATTTGTCAGTTACGACTTTGATACCCTACGTCAAAGCATGATTGACTACATGCAAACTAACTACCCAGAAGAGTTTAACGATTACATTCAAAGCAGCGAATTTGTTGCATTGCTGGACTTGGTAGCTTACGTAGGACAAAACCTTGCATTCCGTATGGATCTTAATGCAAGGGAAAACATCCTTGACACAGCTGAAAAGCGCGAAAGCGTTTTACGTATTGCTCGTATGCTTAGTTACAAGCCTAAGCGTGTTCGTCCTGCTAGCGGTTTCCTAAAAGTTACCAGCGTAACCACAACCGAACAAATACTTGACAGCACGGGCGTTAATCTTTCAAACAAGACAGTGCAGTGGGGCGCAGATCCTAGCGAACTGGAATACGAACGTTTCATTCGTATTATGAATGCAGCATTGACCAGTCTAAACAAATTTGGCACTCCTATCAAAAGAACAGTCAGCGAAACTAACTCTAATATATTTGAGGTCTATAGATTTAATAATGCCGCTAGTTTTTCTAACTATCCAATTTCAGTAACAGCAGACGGTGTTAGTTTAAACATTGACCTATTACCCGTAGACATCGAAACCAGTGGACTGATTACACAATCTGAACCAGGTTACGAAAATGGCTTTACTATCATGTATAGAAATGATGGCCGCGGCGTAGGCAGCACACGAACAGGATTCTTTTTCTTTGCCAAAGAAGGATACATGACCAGCACAGTTCAATCTATCCTTAACCCAGTTGCCAATGCTATCATTGATTTACCACAAACAGGAAATGTCAGTGAAGAAGACTTTTTCGTTCAAACAGTAGACGATACAGGGTCTATTGTTAAAACATGGAAACGAGTTAGCAATTTAGATTTTAGTAATATTGTTATTAACGAATATGGCGGAGCAGACAAGGATATCTACGAAGTAATTTACAGCGACAACGATATTACCAGCATCAAATTCGGCGACGGTACATTTACTAATCCCCCAACAGGTAATATTCGTGTTTGGTATAGACTGGCAGAAAACAGATATGTTCGTGTTAAAGCTGGCGAGATTAACAATATTGCCATAGACATAGAATACGTCAATGCAGACAATCAAACACATTTCTTATCGATGACTCTTGAGTTGCAGGAAAACATGATAACCGGGTTGCCTGCAGAAACTATCGAAGAAATTAAACAAAATGCACCAGAAGCCTTCTATACTAAAAATAGAATGGTTACTGGCGATGACTACAACGGTTTCTTGCCTACATTAAACAGCGATGTTCTAGTGCTCAAAGCAGAAAATAGAACATTTAGTGGCCACAGTCGTTACGTAGATCTTAAGGATCCTACAGGAAAGAGCAGACCAGTTATCGAACTGGCAGACGACGGTTATCTATATCGAAGCGAAAGCGTCAAAAACATTTTTGTTGCAGACGACAGCAGCAGACGTCTAGTAGATTTGTTAGACGAATTTGTAGAAAAACAGTTAAATGATTTAGGTCTGCTAAACTTCTACTACGGTAAACTAAACCTAACCGGAGTAACAGGCGAAGAAGCATTAAAATATTTTCCTGCGGTAGATGTCACAAAAACAATTTACAATTCCCCATTAGCAGAAAATATTCCTGCTAACAATAACATTACAGCCTTGACCGTAAACAGCATCAATAGCTTAGATCCCTATGACAATTTTGATGTCACAGGCGGCCTGCTGCAAATTGATGATGAGTTGTTTAGCTATTCATACATTCAGAACAACACATTCTATGGTGTGCAAAGAGGTGCGTTTGGCACAACAAAAACAGCACACATAGTTGGCACCAAAGTTTACAAAGTTCCAGATTACCGCTGGCGAGTTGCCTATAAAGATGTTAATTCTTCAAATGGATTTATTAGCGAATCAAACGCCAGCGAGCGCCCTGAAAAATTAGGCTACACCACTGCCACTCTACTGAGAGCAGTTCGTCCTGGATCGTTAATAAAATTCCAAAGTCCTACTGGAGAAACTCGTTGGGTAACAGTGAACGATATTAAGGGCGACGGACTTGGCATTGAACAAAGCACAGGACAGTCGGCAGAAAATTTAGAATATACTGGTCTTTTGACTAACGGCAATGGAACAGTTGAAATTAACAAATCAATTACTAGCCTTGACAGAATACTAAGCATTATTCCTCCATTTACTAGAGTTTTTGATGATGTTACAAGATCTATTATATTAGACAAGCTAACAACTAACGAAACTTTTGCCTTACGTTTTGATAGTGTAACACCTCAGTGGAAAGTTATCACAGACAACATATACATCGACGCAGAATATGATGCTTATGATGACGAATCTGCATGGCTACTAGTTTGCACAAGAGAAACCAATGGATGGACTATCAGCGTTCGTCAATTAGAATATATCTTTGGCAGCGAAGAGTTAATTAGATTCTACAATATTAATTTTGCCCCAACATTTAATTCTAGCATCAAGTCATTGAGTAGAGATAAAATTTCATTGATTACATTAGACAGTAACGGCAAAATTCAGGAAACAAAGAAGTATGCTATAAGTGGTTATTTTGTTTATGATGATGGCTACACTGACAATAGCAAAGTAAAAGTCACTCCTCTTGATTTGGATAACAACTTCTTACCAGATGATCCTGAACACTTTGTTAATATCGTCGGTAACAATAGCGTGACCTTAATTGATTACAACGAAGGTGACTTTACATATGAAATTCCAACTGAAGAAAATATTCCTATAGATGAATATGCAGTTCCTTACACTACGCCTTATCGTGTAACAGGAAAGATGGGTTTAACATTCAAGTGGGAACACCGTGTTGATATTGATCAAACATTGAATCCAAGTTTAACAAACATCATCGATGTTTATGTATTAACAAAAAGCTACAACGAGGATTATACTGCTTGGAAGAGAAAAGCAGACAAGACTGTTCCAGCACCACTTCCGCAAACAACAGAAGAACTACGCAACAACTTTGCTAACCTATCTAAACATAAGATGATGACGGATGAAGTTATATTCCATCCTGTTAAATTTAAGCCTCTATTCGGACAGTTGGCAGATACAGAATTCCAAGCACAATTTAAAGTGGTAAAGAATCCTAAGAGCAAACTAACCGACAGTGAAATAAAAGCAAAAGTCATTGGAGCCATAGACACATTCTTCACTCCAGGCAACTTTAGCTTCGGCGAAACATTTTATTTTACAGAGTTAGCAGCGTATATACACACAGTATTAAAAACAGACTTGAACAGCGTTGTTATCGTTCCTATCAGTCAATTGAGTAAGTTTGGAACATTATTCCAAATTCAACCTGACAGGGATGAAATGGTAACTAGCGTTGCGGGTGTTAATGACATTATTGTTATTAACGAGATTACAGATAGTAACATCAGGATCGGACGATGAGCAGACAAACCAAAAAACCAGCACAACAAATTCCTACTAAAGTAAAAAATGTAAATTTACTTCCTAGTGTGTTGGCAACCGAGCCTAACAAAAAAATGTTAGACTCAACATTAGATGTTATGACCAGCAAAGGTCAGATGCTATCATTTAATGAAACATACGGACTAAGATCTTCGAGTAACAAAGTTACAGAATTCTTTGTCAAAGAACAAAACGAAGTTCGAAGAGAATCTCAGTCTAATACAATGCTGGTCATGAAAGATTCAGCTGACAATTACTTAGGCAAAGCCAGTTACTTAGACATTGACAACTATTTTAATGTAAAAAATTCTCCGCTTGTAGACGGTACGGTCTTAGACAAAAATGTCAATGTTTTAGACTTACCTGTTAATCCTTACCGCATATCTGATTATAGTCTATTCTATTGGCTACCTAACGACCTGCCAGCATGTCGAATTCATTTAGACGAAAAGACACCCGGACAAGGAGACGCAAAGTTTTCTATTCAGAATGATCTAATCGGAAAAACTTTTGTAACCTTGCAGGACGACCTAACAGGCAGAAAATTAGAATTACAAAATGGAATGTTAATTTTCTTTACTGGCGTAGTAGCCAGTAACGAGCAGGAATTTTTATCTCAAGACGAAGATAGTCCTGTAACCTATTATGTCTATGGGGTAGGAGAATACATTTCTTTATATCCTTTGAATATACTAGAAACAAGAATACCCAATAGCTACCTACGAAAGCGTCCATGGGATAAAGATAACCCTTACAAAGATCCTCCTGCCATTAAATGGGACAGCGAAAGATGGGACGGCAGCAAGTTAGTCAACAGCGAACCAGAATATGTAACCCAGGAAAGATTTAGCGGAAACTCAACACACTGGGAAGTAATTGATCACTGGTATCATATTACAACTATTAGAGCCGTTGCTAACTTCCTTGGAGCGAACATTGATGAAATTATCGGACCCGAAGATAGAGCAAAGCGTCCTATTATAACTTTCTATAGGGGAGTTAAACTTTATAATTGGCCTAACAATATAAAGGCACAAGTGCATGCGATATTCCCTTATTCAAAAAATAGATATCAAAATTACTTTGAATTAATAGATTCAACCGGATATAAGTTAGTCACCGGAGATCTTGTAGTATTTGAAGAAGACGCTACTGTTTATAGAGTTGTCAAACAAGACAATCAACCTATTACATTTACTCCTGAGGTTAATGCTGTATCAGGCGACGGCGCAATTATTATAACAAACAACGAATTTTTATATCATAGACTGATATACAAAAACAATCGTTGGGCATTTGCACAAAATAAAACTGAACCTAATCAAACTCCTAAATTTGAATTCTATACAAGTGATAGAGTACCTTTAGAAAGTTTAAATGAGACAGACTTCCAAGGTGGCGTAATTTTAGGTTTCAAAGAAGGTTCAGTTTACGATTCAGTCTTAGACAAATATATTGAAGTAAGCAGCATTGACTTTGACTTAATTAATGAAAATAGTTCGGGCTCTGTAAGCCCTAATCAGATTAAATTTTATACTGAAGTTGACAGCTCATGGTCTTACACAAATTCAGTAACAGGAGAAGAGTCTATAATTAGTGGACCTTATGGTTATTCTTTCTTTAATTCAATATCTAGTTTTTATCAACCACGTCGTGGTTTAGACATAACTAAACAGGTTCAGGACTTATTATACGAATCACGTTCAGACCAGTTATGGTCGGGTGCGATAGATCCTCCTGCCGAAGCTCTGACCGTTATTCATGTCTATTCTCAGCCAGATACCGGTATTCAATTTTACACTGAAATCGAAGGCTATGGTTTAGTTAGACTGTCTAGTAAAAAAGGCTATAACGTAGTAGAACCATTGCTACCTTTAAAGTCTGGCCAGGATGTTTTGATTATATGTCATGACCTACTGTTTCCGTTAACTTTTTACAAAACAGAATTGATCAATAACATTACTACGCCGGTCCTGTTATCTGATCCTTACTGTTCTAACAACTCTATTAGAGACGGTGTTATCAGATTAAATTTATCTGACAGCATTTCTTTGGATAATGGTCTAACTTATGTAGATAATGAAATTGCCCAAGAAAACACTGTTTTGTATTGGAACTATTCTTCTACAAACAATAATCCGCTTTACAAGACTGCTATAGTGAAACCCGAGTCAAAGTGGAGATTCTTGCAGAACTTTCATGTGAAAGATAAAACAAATCCTATCTACAACGAATTTGAATTTACAGTCAATGACGAAGTTTCTTTTGATGGTTCTTTTACTGGAAAACAAGAGATAAAAGCTACTCCTGAGCTGCTAAAGAAAATATCAAACGAAGACAAGATTACAGTTGACAGTGTGGTTTCAAAACCAGTTCAGAAAACAGCGCCAGCATCATTGACAGTAAATCCGTTAAACGAAAAGCTATCAACGTTAAACTATTACAGTTTATATCAGCATGCTGTGAATTTAAAATCTAATGCTACTAACAGCAGAGACTATATCGAATTTGAATCGTTACTACAAAGCTCTTTATTAGGTGGCGGCACCTTATTAAAGCACAGTAGTCCTATTTCTAAGTTTGCTGTAATGGCAACAAATATGCCTTATGATTTGGGCGATTTGTTAATTAAACAAGGCAAGCATTACGATATTTTCTTACAAAAGTTAAAGACTGAACTAGGTGAAGTTATTAACAAAACTAACTATGAAGACATGTCTTCGTATGACCTGTTATCTCTGGCACTAGAAAATATTTTCTTAACAGATGCCGATCAAAGCAAATTCTGGACTCACAGTAATATGATCGGTTGGGGAGAAAAACTAGACAATTACAGAGAAGTTGATTATAACGTAATGGGAGAATTTGACCTCGACGGCGAATTCGAGCCAATTAGTCACAGAGCTGGCCAAAATCTTCTGTTACAGATAACATATGACGGAAAGTTATTAACAAGACGCAAAGACTACACGCTATCATCGGATGGCGACCAATATGTTAAAATACAGTTCGCCGAACATATGATCGGTCGAGTTGTTAACATTAAACAATGGTACGGAAGATTTATGTGTCAGGTCCCGGCAAGTGTTGCCAAAATAGGTCTAAGTCCGGTATATCAACCAGAGATATATCTAGACAAAACCTATAGCGCCGATACATATTTCTTGTTAAGACACGATGGATCTAGATATTATCTAGAAAGCGGAGTCGACGGTAACCTGCGCCCTGTTAATCCTATAGAAGACTTATTATACGAATATGAACTAGCTGTATGGGCTAACCTGGAATATGATATTGTTGAAAACCAATTCCAAGAAATATTTGAAGCACGACCAGGTTACTTCAGACCTAAAGAAACTACCTTTGTCAACTATCATTCTAACTTTATAAATGATACAAATAATTGGCTGACAGAAAATAATGTTTATGATATCATTAACAATACTTACGATTCTGCAAATAGTTTTACATCAATATATCAATTGGGATCAGGCGACTATGCCGAATCTACAATAACCGGCAGTTGGCGTTTAATCTACAAGTATGTTTTTGACACTGACAGACCACATACTCATCCATGGGAAATGCTAGGGCATACTATAAAACCATTATGGTGGGATAACTTCTACAGTTGGACAGACACTAATAAGAGAGTGGCACTTGAAAAAGCATTAAGAATAGGAAGATTAAACAGTCCTGCTGATTCTGCGATTGTCAACCCTTATTTTGCTAAATGTAATGGCAAAGATAAAGTTGAAAATTTCCCAGTAGACAATAACGGAAATTTATTACCTCCCGATCATCCGGATATTAGCTCTTGGTTAGACATTATCAAACTAGACGAAGAGTATACTTGGTCGATTGGTAGTTTCGGGCCATACGAACAAGTTTTTGCCAGCACACATCGTGGCGTAGCAGCCATGGCAAAAACATATTATATCAAAGCTCCTGTGCTGTATGTAAACAGATGTTGGGTTCCTGGTCAACAGATACGTAACCGCTGGGGACATTACATAGACAGGACTACTGGATCTTGGCAAAAATGTAAAATCGAACACAATTATCATCGTAGCATAATTGACGGCGAAGTAATCTATACCAGCGGTATTGAAAGTCTTTACGGCGAATTTTGTGTTTTAGAAAATATAGATTTTAAATCTGCGGTAATTGACAAGTTTGACAATGTCGTTGTTAATAAAGAATTCTTATTGCAAGGTTTCACCAATAAAGATAATGTCAGAATCCAAAGCACCAGTATTAACAGTCAGAGACAAACACTGTTTGTGCCCGAAGAAAATTACGCGGTCAGAACAGTCAAGCACTACCCTGCTATTGAGAAATTTTATTCAGGCATGAGAATTGTATTTGACGGAACAAATTACAGTGTCTATGGATTTAATAAAGAATTTGCATATTTTAGAGCTTACCCTGCACTAGAGTCATCTACAACTTCGACTATATTTGTAGGAGATGTAAGAATAAAAGAAAAGAATTCTTATGATAGAAATACTACATACGATGTCAGCTACGGTTTAGCCTTCCCTGACAGATTTAAATTGTATGATTTTATTATAGGTTACGGCAAGTATCTAGAAGATCAGGGTTTTATTTTTGATGAGCCCGAAGGCGGCGACATTCGCAACTGGCAGCTAAGTGCAAAACAATTTATTTTCTGGAGCAACGACCTACTGGCTCCTGGAAACTACATTGATTTGAATCCTGCTGCCGACCAATTGGTACTAAGAAATGCAGGCGCTCACTTAGAAAGCCTTGAAGGTACAGATAATAATCCTGGCATTATTGTTGACCGAGATAATAAACCTTTATTCGGAAAAGACTTGGTTGTTTCCAGGAATGATAATGATAGAATTATAATAAAAACTAAGAATAGTAAAAGATCTGTCTATGGCATTAAGCTGACATTTTCATACTACGAATCTGTTGTGCATTTGGATTCAACCAGTGTGTTTAACGATGTTTATTTCCTACCTGCACAAGGAACCACTAAGCGTAGTTTTGCACTAGGAGGCAAAAAAACATCCGGTTGGACAGGAGAATACTTTATACCAGGTTATGTGTTTGCCAACGACAGGATTATTCCAAACTTTGATTCAATGACAGAGCAAGGAAGAAGTCTATTAGACGTTGAAAGTTCTGTGATAGATCCAGTAGTTCGTAATGCCATCAAGGATCAATTTGGTCTAAGCAGGAACAACGAACTTCAGCAACTATTCTTGCAGGAAGATAATGAAATCTCCTTCAAGAATGCAATCACATATAATAAGGGAACAGTAGAAGTTTTCAACAGCCTTGCACCACTAACACACAATGAAGATTCTTCAGTAACTGTAAACGAAGAATACATGGTCAGGACTGGTGAGTTTGGCAATACAGAAAACATAAATTTCTACGAATTCGAATTATCTCTGGATGACACCAAAGCGGATTATCATGATTACCAGATTATTAAATTTATTGAAGACGGCGAAGCCGAGGACAATAAGCGAATAGTCTATATTAAAGATAACAGCAATCGATGGGTCTACAAACCGCTAGAAAAAAATCTGCGATTTAAGACATCTACAGATACATCAAGTCAGTTAAAGACATCAGGTCCTTTACTAGCAGGGGATACTAATTATCAAGTCGAAAGAATAGAAGACTTGGATAGTTTGTTTGCATCCTACATAGAGTTATGGACTATTCCTCACTATGATGAAACTATCAGTTACAAGACTTATGATAGAGTTCGTTATGGCGGAAAACTATACTGTGCAAAAACTACAGTAAGTCCAGGAGCATGGATAAACAATAACGATAAGTTTACTGAAATTTCTGAGCCATGGTTGCCTAACATATATGTAAACAATTATTATAAGACAAACCCAGATCTTGGAAATCAAGGACGCAGCATATTTACACCAGGCACATGGCAAGTCTTGCAGACCATTGACCGTAGTGTCGGTATTGTTGAAACATGTCCTGGCCCGACAGATGTCAGCAAAGCCAGAGTCGCTACTAACAAACCACACGGCCTAAAGAAAGGCGAATATGTTGTTATAGTGAATTGTTCTTCAGACACTACTGTAGTCGACGGGATATGGTTAGTAGACTCGATTGAAAGCGATACCAAGTTCTATATTAACACTAGAATTATAGACACCATTAAACAAGGTAAAATATTCGCACTGAAGCCAGTTAGATTTAAAAACATCAGTGAATTGAATTTAGCTACTGGAAGTTCTGCCGATAGCTATGGATATGCATGGAAGAAAAAGTTCAATCCGCTGACAAATGCTCTAGGGCAAACATCAATCGAACTAGAGGCCACACCTAGCGGTTACAGTCAAACATATCCTATTGCTATTGTCGATGATGGTTTAAATCAAAATAGCGGTGTTACATACGACTTTGGAAATTATCAAATCTATGAAATAAACGGCTCAAATAAAACCCTGCTCAAAGAGGAAAGCCTTCCAGTTGACACAAGCGACATAGAACAATTGATTATATATGACTACAGTGCTAACAAGACAGTTGTTAAAATTGAGCTGTATGATCCCAAGAAGTTGATAATACCTGAAGTCTTTAAAAATGACATAGACAATATCAGCCGCGTAGATCCTGCACGTTACAACAGGACTACTGATGAATTCAAGAGCGTTTATACTAGCTTAGGTTGGTATGAAGAAATGGTAGGCATGCGTTGGTGGGATACTAGCACATTAAGTTTCAACGACTATGAATCTGGCGATGAAATATCCAAGGCAAAATATTGGGGGACAACATTTAACAACAGAACTCCGGATATTTACGAATGGACCAAGAGCCCAGTTCATCCTAAAAATTGGTCAGCTATGGTAGAAAATAAAACCGTTGTCGACGGTCAAGTTGCCAGCGGAGAAGTTTATATAGATAAAACGCTTGGCCAGGATAACTATCATTGGGTAGAAGAAGAGGATTTCCAGAACGGAAAAACCTATACAGTTTATTACTTCTGGGTAAAGAATAAAAACACTATTCCTGCTCACAGCAGAGCAGCTAGAGTATATACGACTAAACAGTTAAGCAGCTATATTCTAAATCCTAGTGCTGCTGGCATAGCTTGGTGGAGCCCTATCAGTAATAATGCGATGATTATCAAGGGAGCAGAGCCTTATCTAAATAACAACGGAACAGTCGTACAAGTTAAAAAGAAATCCAAAGGTAACGAAAAGCACCACCAATGGACTTTTATCGGCGATACTACTGCTGCTGAAGTAATTCCAGAATGGGTTCATGTAAGATTCAGGGACAGTATCAGCGCCCATATTTTCTATAAGGTTATAGGTCCGTATGTAGACTTTTCGTCTGCTAGCGTTTATAAACAAAGTGACATAGTTAGATATCGTCCTGACGGCAAGTTCTATATCTGCAGAATACACATGACAGGCGAAGCAGGAGCATTTGATGTTTATAATGAACAAACAAATCCAAATGGTGCTTGGTTCAAACTTGACAATGTTTTCGAAGTGTCTGGATCTCTAATCGGGACCTGGGACGGTTACTTCTGGTCTAAGATTCCATGGGACTATTCACTGGACAAATTCTGGTTCTGGAAAGAAAAGAATGTTCCAGATCCAGTAAACCTACATAGATTCAACCGTTTAGGTAACAGTGTTCGTCCTTTCATCCAAAGTTGGTTTAGTAATGTTTTAGAAGCAAGAAGAACATTTATCAAGAGACTAAACGAAGTCATGGTTAATGTTGATGTGGTCTCTATTCCAAATTGGGGCAACACACGACTAAATGATTCTAGTTACGAAATTGCCGATGAAATCGCCGACGTAACTAAGTATTGGCATTACGTGGACTTCAGGTCAGAAGACTTTGATCCTACTAAGGCAATTAGTTTAGTTTTAGACAACGAAGCAGACATCTATATTACTCCAGTTGTTTCGGGTGATTATATTAAGATAAACACCGGAATAAAAGATTATGTAATATACGAGAAGAACGCCGACCAGAGCTTTAGCGTAGTTTATAGAACTAAAGGTGCTATTGAATTTGATAAAATTCTTTACGATCCAGTGAGTTTAAGCTCATGGGATTCTGCAGGATGGGACAAGTATGCCTGGGACTTTGATTTAAATTCTGTTTACAATGCTATTGTCGACGCACTAAGACACGAAATCTTTGTAGGAAAATACAGCAAGTATTATTCTACTATGATTTGTGCTATGTTTAGATATGTTCTCAGCGAACAGATTAACGTAGATTGGCTGGCTAAGTCAAGCACAATAGAACCTCTGAATCTAATCGGTAAATCATTAACAGCAGATGATTTACTGCAAAGAGATGAGATTACAGTGCTAACCAGTTTCTATTCTACAGTTAAGTCTTATAGGGACAAAGTTCGTGGCGGCACAGTTAATAAGAGTTCTATAGACGATGTTGTTACAGAAATACACGAAGGGTTGGTAATTCGAGAATATGATTCCGATGGCAACCTGTTAGATATCTATGATATCATGTAATTAAATGCTCAGTTAAATAAACAGTTAAATATAGTAATAAGGAATAAAAATGCACTCTACAGCAAATGTTAAAATACAAGGCTTTGTGAAGATCAGGGATCTTCACACTGGCGAAGTATTAAGGGACGTAGAAAACGCTGTGAACCCTGAAACAATGAGCTTGATCATAGCATCAATGCTTCAGGGTAACAACGGACAATACCTGTACGAACTGCATCTGGGCAACGGCGGCAACGTTATTGACGAGACGGGTAATATTACCTACAAAGATGTCGAAGAAAATTTGACTTCGGGTAAGGTAGCAGAACTATATAATCCGTTATTTTTTAAGGTAGTCGATACCAATGATCAAACAAATAACCCTATCCCGTTAAGAAATAATGTAACAGTTAACCACTTAGACGGCTTACCCTACACGGATGTTATTATTACCTGCACACTGGAAGAAGAAGACCCAGTGTGGAGTGATGAAACATTCACTGATGGGGAATTAATTTTTAACGAGTTAGGACTAAAAAGTCGCGGATCGAACGGCACAAACAGTGGATTTTTACTAACTCATGTGGTTTTTGATCCGGTTGTTAAGAACGTTAACCGTGCAATTCAAATTGAATATACTTTACGCATACGTGCGTAAATTGATAAATACTTCTAATAGAGGAACAGATACATGGCATACGATGTAACAAAAACAGACGGCACACGATTAACCATCGTTGCAGATAGACAAATAAACAATACTATACCAATCAAACTAATTGGTAAAAATTATGCTGGATACGGCGAATTAATGGCCGAAAACCTAGTTCAGATGCTAGAAAACTTCAGCAATCCTACAGCACCTATTAATCCAATCGTTGGACAATTTTGGTGGAATAGTGCAGAAAATGTCTTATACGTTTGTGCTCCTAATATCGACGGCCCTGGCGTTGCTTGGTATCCAATTGGCGGAAGAAATTTAATCGGTGGCCCAAGCACTGGTTTTAGAATTAGTTCAATTCAAGACACAACAGGTGCATATCATCCAGCCATACAGGCAGTTGTTAATAACGTTCCTGTTTTCATTATTAGTAGCGATGCAGGTTCTTATACACCTGGTCAACGTGATGCAGCTCTTGCTAGTTTATTCCCTACTATCGGTCAAGGCGTAAACCTAAACATGACAGGTACTGACACAGACGGTGAAAGCGGAAACTTCAAAATTCGCGGCCGCTCTATGGAAGCTGAATTTGCTGACATGGCAGAAATATACAAGAGCGACACAGAACTACTACCCGGTAACCTAGTTGTTCTAGGCGGTGCAAGTGAAATTACAAAAACAAATCGTGCTTTTGACGACCAAATATTTGGAGTTATTTCTACAGCCCCTGGATTCTTATTGAATGCCAAGGAAAAGATGAAAGAATTTGCTTATCCTGTTGCTCTAAAGGGACGAGTTCCTTGCTTAGTAAACGGGCCAGTTCGCAAAGGACAGCGCATTGTATCTAGCGACATAGCTGGCGTGGGCATGGCTACTGATCAGTTTGATGCAGCTACTATTATCGGCCGAGCAATCGGCGAAAAGAATGACGGCGGCGTTGGTTTAGTTGAAGTTGCAGTCGGAGTAAGATAATGGCAGTTGCAGTCGGCAAAAAAATTACTGCGGCGGATTATAATGAGTTAGTTTCTAAAACTAACAAAGTTTTTGCTGACAATTATACCAATAGTCAACCAACTGCTAATCCTGTTGTAAAAAGTAATCAGGCATTTGGCTGGGGAAATCCAGAAGCAGATTTTGGTAACGCAGGCGCAAAGATTTCTGCAGATTTAGTAAACGAAGTTGTTGATAGACTAAACCTAAGTTCTGAACATACAGGTGGCGACTACGAACTAGACAGAGTTGTCAAAGGCCAAAAAATTACTGCCAGTATTTGGCAAGATATTGAAACAGTAATTGATGATGTTACACCTAGAAAAAATCAAGCAGCTCTTGGTCAAACAGCAGTTACAAATCTAGGAATAATAAATCACACAAATGGTTTTGCAGGCAAATTAACATATCTAGTCAATTTGGTTTTTCCAAGCTACAACAAAGCTAGATATTTCTTTAATAGCGGTAGCACTATTAGATTAAATCTATCTAGAACAAACGGAAATAATGCCGCAGCACAGTGGGCACAGGCCTATGACAAACTAGGAACAGTTAGTATTGGTTTAACTAATACAGTACCAACTGGGTCTAACATTATCAGCGAAGGCAAGGGTTTTGAAGATCTCAATGAATATGAACAACTTTTGCTAAACTTCGAAAATAGGGCAGGCGGCGGCTATGGTTATGGCTACGGTTACGGCTATGGCTACGGCTATGGTTATGGCTATGGTTATGGTAACGGCGGCGGAGGCAATGAATATGGCTATGGTTATGGCTACGGTTATGGCTACGGTTATGGCGGCACTACCCGCAGAATTAAAATTTACGGAAAAGTAGTACCTACTATTCCAGGAAACTTTTCATCACCAACTATAGTTACCTTAAAAGTTGAACTGCTGGCCAGCGACGCAGAAGTAACAGGATCCCACACGCTATACGTTGAAAGCAACAAAGCAACATCTAAAACAAGCGGCTCTGCTTCTTTTGACATCACACAACCACAATTTAACGGTAGTTCGAACAATCACAGTTCTTAATTACTATCTTAGAGCATAAATAAATTAAAATAGCATTTAATTTATGGAGCTCTGGATGGACGATAAACTCAAGGCTGCGTTAGAGTTTAGTAATTACCGCTTAACTTTAAATAACCAAAAACAAAATCTTAGACAGCGTATGAATACCATGTTAACCATCGGTTACATGAATTCTCTTTTCACCGCACGAATAGAACTTATTAATTTTGTAAAACAACTACTCGATATGGGAGTAGAACGATACATCTTTATTGACGACAACGAAAACCCTGCTATGATTAGCAACATTAAAGAATTTCACGATAAGTTGTTCAGTGCTTACACGGAAGCTGTCAATGAATACTACGTAGAAAGCGAAAAACTTAAAAAACAACGAGATACTAAGGGATTAGTTGGTTTAAATGAATAAAAAATTTCCAGCCGGTGTATTGTTAATTGCTTACAATAACGGAAAAATTGATTATGAAAAACTAGCCATAGTGGCTGCAAGATCAGTTAAACTCCACATGAAATATAATCATGTGACATTGTTGACTGACCAAACTACATTTGATGCTCTACAAGAAGAACTTACTCCTGAGCAAGCAGCAGTCACATTCGATCATATTATCATCGACAATATACAGCACGAACAGAATACTAGAACACATCGGGACAGCCCTTGGCAAGAATTTACCACACAATTCAACAACAAGAGCAAACACAGTATTTTTCAAAAGTCTCCGTATGAAAGAACGCTGATGATTGACGTTGACTATGTAATTGGCAACAACACATTAGATGCAGTATTCGAAACAGACAGCGATGTGGCCATGTATAAAAATGCCATTAGTGTTCGAAACTACAAGCCTAGAATTTGGGAACAGAAGCTACATCCAGATGGAATTGACATGTGGTGGTCTACAGCAGTCTATTGGCGTAGCGATAGTGAAGTGGCTAAACTGTTCTTTGGTTTGTGGGAACATGTTAAAGAAAATTATAATTATTACAAATGGCTATACAAGTTTCCCGGAGTCTTGTTCAGAACAGACTATGCCGTTAGTATTGCTACACACATACTAAACGGTCATAGATCAGGCAATATAGTTCACGAACTGCCAGGGAAGGTGATGAGATTCAGCGAACAGATTGATGATATTGTCAGAGTAAATTCTATAGATGACTTGGTGTTGCTGTGTCCTGATCCTAAAGAACTTTGGAAAAATATAATCAGCAGGGTTAAAAATGAAAATGTTCACGTCATGAACAAAATGGCCATATTAAGACACTACCCTGTAATTAAAGAAATGATATATGAGTGAAGGTTATTTAATAACAAATTGTTCTTTAAAAAACGCTACTCAGGTAGAAATATTAGCCAAGAGTATACGTTTTTTTGATTCAGAACGACCTATTAGTATTGTTGTCGATCAAGCGGGCGTCAAAGACCTGATTTGTCACATAGACGAAGAAATAGTAATGGACACAGACAGCGAAATACCAGTAGCGAATTATTTTCATTCTCTATTAAGCAGTCCCTACGAAAAAACAATCGCATTCCAGCCCGACCAAATACTAACAAATTTCAATCCAGCCGTTTGGGAAAATCTCAGAGGCATGAACAGCATTGTTATTCCTAAAACTAGATATAGTTTTAACGGAGAAAAAATAACACCTGACGTATATCATAATGGCGCCATAGAAGAGAAAAGTTTTGATGATAGCAGTATATTAAACGCAATATTTTTTAATAAAAGCAAAGGCTGCGACTATGTGTTTGGCATGGCAGTTGTTATAGCCAGTCAGTATAATCAAAACGAGTTTATAGATTTCTTTGCAGAGATTCCGGATAATTCTATGCCTCCTTTTCCTGAATACCTGTGGCCCGAGTGGGTCATGACCTTAATGTCGCGAATCCTTAATATAAAAATCACCAAATTTGATTTCATCGACTGTATAGATCTTAGCACAAGAGAAAACAGTTACGTTAATAATAATTGGGCAAAAAGACTCTGGCCAGAATTTTTATCTTACTGGGTCAATGATCAAGGTAGCATAAAAATCGAAAACTATGTTCAGTTGGGTCTGGTTAAATACGCTACCGGCGCCTGGCTAACAGAAACGTCGTTGACTAATCTAAGAAAAAAATATATCTAAATGTTTGAAGAAAATGATATCGAATTTGACATACAAAAAACTATTCTTAAGAAAAAAGAAAATAAGAATAGTAAATTTTATGTTGAGTATGATAGACTAACTAATCAAGTATTTGGAGTTACCCCCGAAAAAATTAAAGTCAGTAACATACGCCATGCTCTGATAGAAGTAGACGAAAGTAACCTTATAAAGTCTATATTTGCAAATAAAATTCCCTTACATAAACTCAAAGTCAGATATGATTACCGTACCGACTCGAGAACATTGTTCCTGCAACGTGAACTAAGCAGTTACGAGTTTGATTATATACGCAGTGCTAAACCAGGCGAAAACAATTTCATACATCTGTATTGCGATGTTGTTTCTAAAAAAATTAATGTAAATTTCGTCGAGAATATCTTTCTAGAGGAATTTACCAAAGAAAAAATAAGCGAAGTAACTTTAAGCGAGTTGCCTGCAGACTTATCGGTTTATTGTATTGACAGATACGAGCCCAGCAAATTGTTTGATACCATCAAAATCAATTTTAAAAAGTTGTTCAACGGTTACGAACAGAGATTTAATTGTATTTGGTTACCAGATGATTCTGCACATTTGGATAAGATAGATTTCCTGCATTACAATCATAATGTAAGATTGAGTGTTGGTAAAGATCCTTTTTATATACCACTGGGAAAAGAATCATACAAGCCTGCTATCATTTACAAGCAGATAAAAAACAAACTACAGATACAAAGTGCTATCAGCGAATCTAAAAACTTTCACTTAGATTCGGAGATTACCTTTTATTTGTTTGATGCGTCAGAACCTAGCGTAATTTTAGATACCATAACCGTAAATAGTTCTGATTTAGATAATTTCAATTTGCTAGAATTCAAACTAAAAACTACAAAGAACGTAAAGATGATTTCTAGCTACAGCCACTTACATATAGAGGATGCAAATGTTAGTTCCTATTACCAGTTTTGACATAGTGTTTTTAAGCTACGACGAGCCCAACGCTGATCACAACTATGCAAACTTACTTGAAAAAGCCCCATGGGCAAAACGTGTTCACGGAGTCAAAGGCTTTGACGCTGCACACAAGGCCGCCTCCCGAGCAGCCGAGACAGATAGATTTATTACCATTGATGCAGACAACATTGTCAGAGATGACTTCTTCAGCATTGAACTTGATACAAGTAAAATTGGAAGACATGATGTTATATCTTGGGCAGGAAAGAATGTTGTAAACGGTTTGGTTTATGGCAACGGCGGTATTAAAATGTGGCCCAAGCATGTAGTAGAACAAATGAAAACACACGAGGCAGCTGAAGACGCCAAAGCACAGGTTGACTTTTGCTGGGATATCTATTATTATCAAATGAATAATATCTACAGCGATGTCTTTAATAATGCCAGTTGTTATCAGGCCTTTCGTGCAGGATTCCGCGAAGGTGTTAAGTTATTATTAGACGGCGGCCAAACAGTTGATCCTCGCAGACTAAAAGAACGAGTTCATGAAAGAAATTATAAACGTATGTTGGTTTGGTCTAGTGTAGGTGCCGATATTGAAAACGGACTGTGGGCCATGTATGGTACACGCATTGGTGCTTACATGGCTAACATCGCCAGAGATGAGTTTGACTTTGTCATGATCAGAGACTACGATTGGTGCGATGGATTCTGGGCTAACAGCATACAACCCGTATTTACAGGTACCACCGGTAAATGTAATTCTACTGGCTGGACTTATGATGTAGACAAACTTAAAAAAGAAATTTTTAAATTAGGCGAAGCACTGAGAACAAGACTGGGATTAGAAGTAGCAGAACTTGATGTAAACGGCAGTCGCATGTTTAAAGAAAGCTGGATTAATCCCCCGAGACTTGGTGCGTTGGTGAAAGAATCAGACGTAGATAATAGCATAAAATGACATCGATCAAACAATTTAAACAGCAGCTTGATGCAATTAGCCCTAGCTTTTGTGTAGCTAAATGGAAGCAGGTCACATTGCACTTGCAAACAGGACACAACCACAGTTGTCACCATCTAACTGTGCATAAAATTCCGCTGACTGAAATAGCCGCCAATCCAGCAGCCTTGCACAATACCAATTATAAAAAGAAACAACGAAAGCAGATGCTGGAAGGTGTTCGTCCTGCTGAATGCGAATACTGCTGGAAAGTTGAAGATAGTCATGAAGATGCAATCAGTGACAGAGTTTGGAAAAGTCATGACGTTTGGGCACAACCGCATATGCATGAAGTGGCAGCTTTGCCTTGGGATGCAGATGTTAGCCCTAGCTATTTAGAAGTCAGCTTTAGTAGTGTCTGTAATTTTAAATGTAGCTATTGCACACCACAAGTAAGCAGCGCATGGATGGATGAAATCAAACAATTTGGTTCCTATCCAACGCACGATAAATTCAATGATATTACTTGGTATGAGTCCGCAGGACAGATGCCTATACCACACAACCAGCATAATCCTTATGTTGATGCATTCTGGGAATGGTGGCCTTCAATTTACAAAGAACTAAAACACTTTAGAGTAACAGGTGGCGAACCTTTATTAAGTAAAGACACTTTTAGAGTCTTAGATTATATTATCGAAAATCCAAATCCTGACCTTGATCTAAGCATAAACAGTAACATGTGTGTGCCAGAAGCTCTGCTGAATAAGTTTATTGAAAAAATAAAAATTATCTGCAACGAAAAGAAAGTTCGCCGCTTTAAGATTTTTACCAGCGCCGACGCTCATGGGGCAGCAGCGGAATACATTAGGAATGGCCTAGACTACGAACTATGGAAGAGTAATATCCAGCAAGTATTGGATCAGGTCCCTGAATGCACGTTTACAATTATGAGCACTTACAATTTGCTCAGCGTGGCCAGTTACACAAAATTCCTCCAGGATGTCGTTGAAATAAAAAACAAATATGGCGGACCGAACGGAAGACCTAACCCTTTGATATTGGATACACCTTACTTGAGATATCCAAGTCATCAGGCTATATTTTTATTGCCAAATAATGCAGCAGAGTTTATACAAGAACAAGTAGAGTTTATGCAGCAGCACATGGAAGACCGCAACGATCCTTTAAAGATCAATACGGGTTTTGCTGAATGGGAAGTTGAAAAATTCAAACGCATACTAGAGCTAATGAAATCCAAAGAAGAAATGCTCGGCCGGGTGCTGCGAGCTCATAAAGATTTTGTTGCATTTGTAGATGAACACGATCGTCGTCGTGGCACAGACTTTAAGAAAACTTTTCCCGAATATGTTAGCTTGTACGAATTTTGGAAAGAAAACGCAATAACAGGTTAAACTATGAGAAACGTTAGAATTGCATTTTGTATCAGCGGACAGCCGCGCACTTGGCGTAAATGTCTACCGTCGTGGAGAAATTTTGAGCAAAGGTTAAAAGAAAAAACCGGAGCTACACAAATTGATTATTTTTGTCATGCATGGGATTTTAATACTCCTCCGCATGTGGTGCTGGCTAATGAAGTTGACAAAACCGGCATATCAGAAACTTATACCACTGTCAAGGGAATTCCTATAGCAGAACAGGAAAAACAAGACCTTATAGACGCAATAAAGCCAGTGGCAATCAAATGGGAAAATGAAGCAGTTAGCAAACGCCGCGCAACCATCACATGGGAAAGAGGCATAATAAACGCCAACGAGCACGGCGACCCTGTGATGGCCTGGGCAGCTAGTCAATTTTATGGCGTGATGCAAGCAGCAGAGTTAAAGAAAACACACGAAATTGAAAATTTCTTCATGTATGACTATGTGTTTAAATTACGGTTTGATTTATTTCTAGACAACCATCAGATTGATTGGTTCTTTGATACTAGAAGTAAAGATTTTGTTAAACCCAGACACAATACCATATACACTTGCCATACTAGAAAAGACAATTCACAGTTTCCCTTTCACAGATTCGGGGATATATTTTGGTACGGTGACAGCTATTCAACAGATAAAATTGCAAGATTCTATGATTGGTTGCCATCGATAGGCCGCAGAAGTTTCTTAGGAAAAGATATCGCAACAGAGCATGCACTTTACTTTTATGCTAAAATGCTAAAAATGTCTGTCAGGGCAATATCTATAGATCCTAAGATATTTAGACAAGAAAACTATTTAGAATTAAAACAACAAGCAGGACTAGATCAGGAATTGGGCGGACATGAGCTTATATAATTTCAAACACGAAGCCGGAGACGAAGAAAATATTTTCGTCAAACCCTTTAAGGTAGCCGTTTGCTTGAGCGGCCAACCGCGTCATTGGCGAACAGCAGCAAAAAATATTCATCATTTTTTCGAACAACAGCAACGTCATCATGATCTAAACACTCCTATTAGAGTTGATTATTTTATTCATACATGGGACACAAACACTTGGCGAAAGCCCAAAACAGATCATACTGTATTTGAAAACGTCAAGCACGATGATGCACAGGCCATATACAAAGAATTTAAACCCAAGTCAATGATCTGTGAAGAATTCATACAAGAAAACTTTGAACTTGCATGGGATCCTATGTTTTATAGTTTTGCCAGAAGTGTAAGACTAAAACGAGAATTTGAACTGGCCAATGACATACAATATGACATTGTTATAAAAGCACGACTGGACACAATTTATAATCCGTCGGTGGGTATGAATTATGGAAGATGTTATCCTGGTGTTTGTTATACCTGCACACCTATAACAAAATTCCCCAGCGAATTTAATTATAATAATTTTGATGATGTATTATTCTGGGGTAACAGCCCTACTATGGATTTAGTCAGTGAGATGTATAACAATAATTTGATACTATTAAATAGTGCATATAGACAACAAAACGAAGCAGGAACAGATCTGGACCCTGCGCTATTCTACGGCCCTGGCTGTTCTTTATACAAATATCTAACAGACAATGGTCTTCATCCCGAAGGCAGCAGAGTTATAGAATATGCAGTTGTCAGAGAAACTGCCGTAGAGCAGAAGTTGGATAGTATTGAAAATTATGACGAAATTAGAAAAAAATGGTTCGAATGGTACATATAAACAGAGTCTAATAGATTCTTTGGACTCCGATAATAACGAGCCGTTAGAAATTATATGCGACGGCGACAGTTGGGTATTCGGCTGCGAAATTGTAGATCCCAAGTTAGTAGAAAAATACGGAAAAGATCTTTTCCCTGGTTACTATGATTTTGAAGAAGCCAATGACGAATATCGACGAGATAAAATATTTTCCTATCATCTAAGTAAATTACTTGACTGTAAAGTTACTAATTTATCCTGGCCTGCTGATGACAATGGCAGTATTTTACGCAGGACCATGGAATATATTACCAGCGAATACATTGCTCTTGGCCGCAGCACAAAAAACCTATTAGTGATGATTGGATGGAGCAGCCCCGAACGAAATAGTTTTTGGTTTAAAGATGAGACACTAAGCCATGCATTCAGACTGTGGCCCCAGGTTAAGCACTTCGATCATCCTGCACAAGAAGAATTCTGGAAGCTGTATGTCACTTACTTATGGAACGAAGAAGAATACATCACACGCTATGTTTTTAATGTAGTGCAGTTTCAAAACTTCTGTCGAGCACATGATATTTCTTGGCTCTGCTGGAATAGTTTTTATCAAACACCCGGTAAGAATCCCTGGGATTGGCATGACCTAGATATCAAGCAGATATTAGAGCGATTAGTTGGCGCCACCGGCGGTTATCAATATCAGAAAACTACAAGACCCACAGAACGGCTGGGAAGAACAAATAATTATCTAAATCTCTGGAACACTATCGATCCTGTTAGATTTTACAAAAAAGATCAACCCTGTAGTACCTTTAAAAGCTATATTGAGCAGCCGCATTTAAATATCAAACAGGTGTTAAATGGATGGCACCCTAGTCCCGAAAGTCACGAGGCCTGGGCACACGAATTAGTTAGATACATTAAAGAACATAACTTGCTGCCATGATTAAACAGCTTTATGTAAACGGCTGTAGTTGGACAGCGGGTAACGAATTAGATCAGGATATTGCTTTTGACTTATACATAGACAATCTTGGCTTGTATAAAGAAAATCCTGCAGATCCTTATAATTGGAATCTGTTAGATAAGAAAACTAAAAATATTCGTGCATCTTATAGTGACTACTTCGATGAATTTAATTGGGGTAAGCATGTATCCACAGCGTTAAATTTAGACTACATTAATGATTCTACTGGCGCCGGCAGCAATGCCAGAATTGTCAGAACTACTCTTGACTATGTGCTTTCTTTAACTGAACAAGAACGTAAAGAAGTCTTGATTATAATTGGTTGGACCTGTGCTGACCGAAATGAAGTCTATTTAGAAAATGCATGGCAACCATGGAATCATACACAGCCATTTGGTCAAACAGTTGATAGACTCTTGTTCAACGACGAGAAAACTATCGCAGCAGTAGAAAAGATACAGGAGCAGTCTTGTGTCTATATAAATTCCGATACAGCCAACTTACAAAATTATTTTCAATCAGTTTATATGTTGGCCAATACATTAGAAAATTTAGGCATTAAGTTTTTCTTTTTTAACGCATTACCAGCATGGTGGGTTGGCGGAGACTTGAAATGTAATATAGATGTTGAAAGAGAATTTGAAAAATACATCGAGTGGCACGAACATCATCCGAACATACTAGGGGCCACAGACTCTATGTATGGGTTTATTCATAATAACAAAATTCCAGTAGCAAGGTATTTACATCCTTTGTGCCTTGGACATAAATTATGGGCCGATTATTTACTAGACGTTATGGAAACACGAGGACTAATATGAACTTGTGGGTCTATGGTTGTAGTTTCAGCGAACCTTTTGGTTTAGAAGGCCGCGGACCTGTATTTGACGAACAAGGCTGTAGAATACTGGCAGCAGACTTTTGGGGCACACATCTAGCAAGCAAATTAAATTTACAATGTAGAGCAAAAAGCATCAGCGGAGTAGGGTGGAATTATATTTCAGACTCTATAGACAATGACATTTTAAAATGGCAAGACGATGATATTATTATAATTAGTCCTAGCTTTTTTGCACGAGTAACATTTGAGGAATTGATTCAACGGGACAGTCAAACAGAACTAGCTATGCAGATGAAGCCTTGGGATTTTATACATAACTACAATAAAACTCGTTGGCAAACAAAAATAAAAACTCTACAGCATTTTGGCTATAACGTTTATACATGGAGTGTAGATCCTGTAGAAATAGATTTTGTTGAAAATCTTTTAGTGCCAAATCACGAAACTGCCTGCTGGAAAGACTGGATGGACCAGCATTATGAATACTGGACCAGCCTACCTGGAGAAATATATCCCATGGGCGATTGGCATTTTAATCCTGCAGGACATCTAGCAGTGGCAGAAATAATGTATCAACAGATATGCAAAAAACAGCAGTAATTGTTTCGGGAGCGTTAAGGCACATGGATTGGGCGTCTACCAGCTGGCGCTTTAACAATGCTGACTATTTTTTAGTGGTAGATGAAAGCATCCAGGCTGCACAAAGTCAATTAATAATCGACACTGCTTACAATCACTTGAACTCATCTGCTATTAAATTTATTTCTACTACTGTTATTAGTGACAACGCTGCTACTGATCAATCATTGATGGCTAATGCGCCCGAACACGCAACTAATGTAAATGTTAAAATGGCCTTTAAATGGACACAGGCCCTGGGAATTGTCAAAGTATTGCACAGATTAAAAAATTATGAACGCATTGTTTTAATTCGCCCCGATCTTTTTCTTTGGGGAGATGCCTATTGGCCGGACATACTGGATAAATTTGTAGCCGATGCCAATACTATACATTCAGTAGCAGGCATTAGCGAAGATTGGAACAAAGATAGAAACTATCCCGTCATGGGAGATGTTTTATTACTGATGAGAATTGAAACATTAGAAAAGTTGTCGAACTTTTATTTTTATTTTTTAAATAACTATAACTTAATCAAACATCACAGATACGACATACACAGCCTATTACCAAAGTTTTTATCAGAACAAGGTATTGCTGTCAAAGGGGACTTATCTCCGTGGTTGACTTTTAATGTATTAAGACCTAATATGGCAGACTGCTTTGACGCTGCTGGCCTAAAGCCAGAAATAAGTCCCGCAATATTAATAAACAAACAACAGGAATGGTGGAAAAGTAAATATGGCAATTAAAAATATTGTAATGTGCGGAGACAGTTTTGCAGCCGGAATAGGTTGTCATGATTTAACCACAGAGCCAGTAGTAGCATTAGTGGCAAAAGATCTGAACAAGCCGTGGCTAAATCTTGCCAAAGGGTCTTCTACTAATTTGAGTATTTTCCTGCAGGCAAAGTATGTAGTAGAAGAACTAAAAGACACGACTGATTTAGTTTTAATAGGCAATACCAGTTATGATAGAGTAGAATGGTTTCCTGAAGGCACTGAGCTTTCGGATAAAGAATTAACAATGCTGGATGTAAATTATCATGATTACCCTCCTTTTATGCCTTGTAGTTATGTTGTCAATGGCCAGGGTATAGAAGCTCGGCCACATCCAATGGAACACAGGGATGATTATAGTGGCAAAATGCTAACTGAAAATTATATGGGAGTTATAGATTTCTGGGAAACGTTTGCCAGTCGCGATCAAGTTAGTGATTACTATAAAAGATTTGCCACCGAACCAAAAAATAAAATGAAAGCCTTGTATAATTTTGCAGCCATGGTCCATGAGCCCAGGATAAATCGAATTTACAGTATTGGGGTTCTTACTATGGCACACAATATTTTGAAAAAGAATAAAATCAATCATCTGATATTCAGTCAAGAGCCGGATTCCTATGCTAACTATATAGACAGGGAAAATTTAGTCGAAATAAGCTGGGGCCAATTGAGTTTAGATTACCCAGACGATCTTGGCACGTATCATACTAGTGCAGAAGGACATCAAGTGGCAGCAAGAGCTGTAATGACTAAATTAAAAGAAAATAAGTGGGCTAAAAAATGGAAATCAAAAAAGTAAACAAACACTGGGGATATGAGTTGTGGATAGCCGACGGAGTTCGAACCCCATATGCCAGTAAGAGAATTTTATTTAAAGCAGGCAATAGAACCAGCTTACAGGTACACGAGAAAAAATTTGAAACCAACTATGTTCTAAGTGGCACAGGCATTTTGCATCGCAGTAAGGAACCACTTGATATTGCTAAATTTTTGAAAGATGGTATGACTGCCACACAAGTAGAATTGTACGAATCTACATTCGATGTCATCGAACTTAAAGAAGGTGTTGTATTTGATGTTGCTCCTGGTTATGTGCATAGAGTGATCGCTACAACCGATTTGGAATTTATGGAAACCAGTACCACTGAGTTAGATGATGTTATTAGACTACAAGACGACCAGGGACGCACACATGGTAGAATCAGCTACGAGCACGAACAAGTTTAAAAGGCTAATAGTGCTAGGTTGCAGTCATACGGTAGGAGAATGGCTACCGGGCTGGAAACATTGGTGGGAAAAAGATGAAAAAGGTGATTTTCACTTTTGTCAAACTTTCAGCGAGCATAATTGGCCTAATGTTCTGGCTAAAAAATTAGGCATAAATGAAGTTTACAATTTAGCATCCGGCGGCAATTCCAATCATGAGATAATGTGCAGAACTCTGGGGTTTGAATTTAGTCCCGGCGACCTTTGTGTTATATGCTGGAGCTATGCTGGTCGTGAATGTCTATATCAAGAAGCAGGCGGCATTGCTAGAACTATGGATTTGTTAGAGAAACTTAAAGATACTAGGTTTTATGAAATACACAGCCAATTTGATTTAGAAATGAAAAGCAGAGAATATGTGCATCAAACAATACTGCATCTAGACAAAATAGGTGTCGAGTATAGAATGTGCAAAATAGAAAATTGGGAATCTCGCACTCCTTTTTGGCCGTTTTACGACGACGCCACATTTATGAATTTTGATATGCTTGATTTTGCACTAGATAATAGTCATCCGGGAGTAGAATCTCACAAGGCATTCGCAGAAAAAATATATGATACACTCAAGTAATACTGTAATTATTCCCACTGCCGGATTAGGCAGCAGAATGGGCAACTTTACTAAAAACCTTAATAAGGCTTTGTTGCCCTACAAAGATCGTCCGGTTATAGGACATATCGTCGATGCGTTTCCCCGCGACACACATTTTGTTATTCCTGTAGGTTATCTTGCAGAACAAGTCATGGACTTTTGTCGTGTTGCTTATGCAGATAGATGCATTACTTTTGTTAAGATTGACGATTATATCAGCGAACGCAGTGGAACTGCTTATACACTAAAGCAGTGCAAAGAATATGTTCAAGGGTCATTTTGGTATGTACCTTGCGACACTTACTTCAGCGAACCTATTGTAGACAAAGTAGCCAATAAAGACTGTTATTTTGTAAAGCATGTACCTGAAAAAGACACGCACCTTTACACTATGTTCGAGCTAAACACAGACTTTACTATCAAAGATGTGTTGTTTAAAAAATCAACTCCTGACTCCTGGGCAGCGTTTACCGGTCTAATGTATATACACGATGCTGAAGAGTTTTGGGATAACCTAGAACAACTAAAAAGCAACGAGTTTATCTATACAATTAAAAAAGGCAGCGACACTGCCGGATTAGCCACATGGAAAGATTTTGGCAGTCCCGAAATATATCAAACAGAATTAAGCAAAAGTCAAAAGTTTGATTTCAGTAAGAAGGACGAAATAACTTACATCGTCAACGGTCGTGTAGTCAAGTGGTGGTTAGATCCAACTGTTGCAGAGAAAAAAGCTCGCAAGGCTAGAGTCAATCCCGATGTGTTTCCTCCTAATGTTGCCCATTCAGGAAACTATATGGCCTATGACTTCTGGCCAGGAGAGACACTGTATGAATTCAATAACCCTGTGGCATTCGGTGAACTGCTCAATTGGTTAGAGAACAATGTTTGGCAAGACTATGCAGTCAGTGTAGAGTCTGCTGCCGTTGAGTTTTATAAAACCAAAACACTGCTACGCATCAATAAGTTCTTGGAAAAGTATCCTAACCTAGAGCCTGTGTTGACTGTTGATGGTATACCAGTAAAAAGCTACCAACACTATTTGGACAATATTGATTGGAACTATTTGGCACGAACCTGTCGCCCGGGATTCATGCATGGTGACCTACAGTTCGATAACATTGTAATCAATGCAGCAGGAGAGTTCAAGTTAATTGATTGGCGTCATGAATTTGCCGGAATAATTGAGTATGGAGATATCTATTATGACTTGGCAAAGATGGCAGGAGGCTTTATAATTAACTATGCAAACATTAAGAATCATAATTTTAACGTTGAGATTGATGCACACGCAGTTACATTGAGTGTGCCAAATGTTGATAACATCACAGTCTATCAACAGCGATTAAAAGAATATGTTCTTGCCAATGGCTTAGATTACAAGAAAGTGCAGCAGTTGATTCCTATTATATTCTGGAACATGAGTCCACTACACACTGCGCCCTTTGATATTTTCTTGTGGTACCTCGGTCTAAAGTTGTTTGCAGAATTAGAACAATGAAGCATTATAAAAGTGTAAGTAGGTTCCCCGGTAAGACTGGACAATATTATTATACCAAGTTCTTTGAGCACTACGGTATCGAAGCTATGTATACACCTGTAGGCTTGGAGTATGGTATAAAAGAATTCCTTGAACAAGAAAAGCAGCAGGGAACCGCTGGCATCAGTGTCAGCATGCCTTTTAAAACTGAAGTCATTGCCTATTTAGACGAGTTAGATATTTCTGCTATCGAATACGGCACAGTTAATACCATTACTATCAATGATGGAATAGCTCGTGGCTACAATGCAGACCTAGCAGGAGTTGAATATACAGCCAGCATGCTGGATACCAATGATAGGATCATGATTTTGGGCTCGGGTGCTATGGCACGGATGTATGTGTCCTATCTACATGCACACGGTTATCGAAACGTTAAACAAGTAGCTCGTTCTGATAATAATTGGAATCAACGCTTTGATGTTACAGATATAATTGTTAACTGCACAGCCCTGGGAACCAGCACTGCTGAAAGTCCTTACCAATTGGGACAATTGAATCCTGAAGTTAAGTTAGTTATTGATCTTGCAATTAAGGATAACGATTTTGCAAAACAATGTGCGATTAAGTCTGTTAAATATGTTAACGGCACAGTGTTCTATCGCCAACAATTTCTACGACAGTTCGAAATTTATACTGGCATAAAACCCGATAGCCAACTGTTTGATATATTTGAGAGACAATTAAATGAAAAAATTTAAATTAGGCTTTGGCCCTATGAGTAAATTAATTACTCAGGCATTGGCTCGATACTCTGCAAAGAACAATTTTCCTCTAATGATAATTGCCAGCAGAAATCAAGTTGATGCTAAATCTGGCTACGTTTGCACGCCAGCAGAATTAGTTGATCTAGTTAAAGAAAATAAAACAGAAAATCTGTTAGTTTGTAGAGATCATTGCGGGCCCTACTTTGCAGACGCCGACCGCAGCCTAACACTAGAGCAGGCAGTGGCACGTTGTAAAGAAACTATTGCTGCTGATATTGCAGCAGGATTCGATTTAATACATATCGATGTCAGTCGTGTAAAAGAAGATCCTTTCGCAGTAGCTACAGAACTATTCGATTACGCTCTATCACTTAACCCCAATATTAAATTTGAATTCGGCAGCGAAGATAACACCGGCATTGATATTAATTCAAGCATTGCTCGAATCGAAAGTCAACTAGAGTTTTTACAAAAGTATAAAGACAATATGGTGTTCTTTGTTTCACAGACAGGTAGCCTAACAAAAGAAAGTCAAGCAGGCCAATTTGATGTAGAGCTGAATAAACAGACAGCACAAAAGATTCATACAGCAGGCCTACTGTTCAAAGAACACAATGCAGATTATTTTACCGCCGACGATTTAACAAAACGTGTTAACGCCGGCATTGATAGTTTAAACATTGCACCGCAGTTAGGCAAACTGCAAACAACTATCACTCAACAGTTTGCTGACAAGGCTGCATGGGCAAAATTTGCAGACTATGTTTATCAACAGGGATTCTGGGCTAGATGGGTAAGTGACCAAGGACAGGATCGAGATAACGCAGTTGCAGTCAGCGCACATTATTGTTTCTCTACTCCTGAGTATCAAGCAGTCATCGATACCATAGAAGATAAGGTATCGTTCGAACATGCAGTTGAGCATGAAATTTTTGCACTTGTTGACTTTTATAAGAAATTTGTCGATGAAGCAGAGTTTCAAGAAAAACTTCAAAAGCGATTAGAAGAACTACGTCGTAGAGATCCATTTATATACAGATGAACATTTGGGGAATAAGTGCCAATAGTCACGATGCTGCCGTCAGCGTTTGGCATGATAAACAACTACAATTTGCAGCACACAGTGAACGTTACAGTGGCATCAAAAATGATGGTCACTTATGCACAGGTATATTAGAAGAAGCATATACATTTGGTCAACCGGATCTTGTGATTTGGTACGAGAATCCCAAGTTAAAGACTGCACGTCAGTTCTATGCTGGCCAAGGTGACAGAACAGAGGAAAACAATGTTGAGGCTTATCTTGCCAGGTATAATATTAATGCTCCTATCTTCTACGGAGAACATCATAAAAGTCATGCAGCCGCAGGTTATTATACCAGTGGCTTTGCAGATGCAACAGTAGTAGTCATTGACAGTATCGGCGAGTTTGAAACACTGTCAGTTTGGCAAGGTCAAGGTAATGATCTAAAGCGTGTATACACACAAAACTATCCCGATAGTGTAGGACTTTGGTTCAGTGCTATGACACAGCGCATAGGTCTTAAACCTAACGAAGAAGAATACATTCTAATGGGTATGGCTGCTTATGGTGATCCTAACAAATACAAAGCAGCTATTTACGAAGACTTCTTTGCCAGCATAAATGGCCCTGAAATTAAATTCCGTCGAAACCTGCACAGAGGCTGCCCAGATTGGCGTTTAGATCTACTCAGCCAACAGGACAGTTTTGATATTGCAGCAGCTACACAGGCTATCTATGAAGAACTGCTACAAGGTATCAGTCGTTGGGCCCGCAATAAATTGCCCAGCAAAAATATTGTGCTTATGGGTGGGTGTGCTCTTAATTGTGTGGCCAACAGCACGATATCAGGAGACTGGGAAGGTATGTGGATTATGCCAAATCCCGGTGATGCAGGTTCTAGCGTTGGTGCAGTCTGCGCCTATTTTGGCGAGCAAGTTGCTTGGCCTGGTGCTTATCTAGGCACTAACATGGGCAACCAATATCCAGTAGAGGAGACTATTGATGTTCTTAACACTAAAAAGATTGTGGGATTGGCTAGTGGACGTGCGGAGTTTGGACCACGTGCCTTGGGACATAGAAGTTTATTGGCAGACCCAAGAGGCCCTGAAATCAAAGACACAGTTAATGCAATCAAACGAAGACAAAAGTTCAGGCCCTTTGCACCCGCAATCCTAGAAGAACATGTGCATGAATATTTTGACATGCCTGCTGGCATAACTGCTAGTCCTTATATGCAGTTTGTGGCTAAGTGCAAAAAGCCCGATGAATTCCCTGCTATTATTCATGCAGATGGAACAAGTCGAGTTCAAACAGTCAGTAAAAACGACAGTCCTGGCTTCCGCAAGCTACTGGAAAATTGGTACGCAGAAACAGGATGCCCTATGTTGTTAAACACCAGTTTGAACATCAAAGGCATGCCAATGGTCAATAGCATTCAGGATGCACAGGCATTTGAACAAAAATATAACGTTCCTGTATTGACATGAATAAAATAGATAAAAAATTAGTAGAACAAGTTGTCGATAACGAAAAACAAGATATCGACGTAAAGCTTCATGCACTAGGTAAAGAATACAAGGATTTTGTTGTAATCAATCCTATGTATGATCCATGGATATTAGACTATCTTGACACAGACGATTATACTAGCAATAAATGTATAGTTTGGCACATAGACAATACATGGATTGCTAAAAAATTTACTTCTGATTGGACCCCGCAACAAGGATGGTCGTTGATAGAATGCGAATTGGAACTGGAAACAGAAATCGAATATAATCCTGAATTATCTTTTTTAAATTTTGATATCAATAAAACCATCCCATTCGGAGACATAGCTTACACATATGTGTATTACCTGAATCCCGAAGTATACCTAGGCAATGATAAAATAAAATTTAATTTGTCTGGGAACAAGACCTGGGTAGCAAAAGTTAAATGCACAGAGATCAAAACCATGGGAGAAAAAGATGCAGGAAAAGTTAGCCCTGTATCTTCCTTGCCGCAATTAATTAAAAATCCCGATATACCAGATATTGATTTTGAATTTGTTGATAACTTCATTCCTTATTACGATGCAGTCTATGACAGGGTGTGGTACCTAGATCAAAACTATAACAACACAGAAGATAGGATCTGGGTTTATAAAATACCTGCACAGTATCCCAGCGAGGGTGAAAAAGACATGGGCTATCTTGTACCAGTAAAGAGCTCATTGCCTGAATTAATTTTTAACGAAGATATACCTAACTTAGATCTAAGTTCGGATTTTGATTTTTCTGTTTCTTTCTATGATTTAAAGTATGAAAATGTTTGGTACCTTGATGATCAATTACATTCGGATGCTGACAAAATTTGGGCAGCAAAGTTGGTACCTAAGAAATCTATAGAAGGTACAAGAATAGCAGGAGTCATCGGCCTGCATTCATACAAGTTTGATGTAATCTTCATTAGCTATAACGAACCCAATGCCGAAGCTAACTGGCAGCGTGTTCTGGAAAAAGCTCCATATGCTAAAAGAGTCAAAGGTGTTAAAGGTATTTTCGAAGCACATAAGAAGGCAGCAGAGTTGGCCAAGACAAAAATGTTCTACGTTGTTGATGGAGATGCAGAACTAGACGACTCGTGGGAATTTAATTTTAAAGTCAATGTCTTTGATACAGACTGTGTGCATCTTTGGACCAGCTTAAATCCTATCAATGATTTAGAATATGGCTACGGGGGAGTAAAACTATTTCCGCGACAACTATTATTAGATGCCGAAACATGGAAAGTTGATTTAACTACAGGCCTGGGCAAACTTAAACTTGTTAACAGAATTAGTAATATAACTGCATTCAACTATGATGAATTTACTACCTGGCGTAGTGCTTTCAGGGAATGTGCAAAATTAAGTTCTGCTCTCAAAGCCAGCGGCAACAAGGACAAAGAATCCCAGCAGCGTTTAAAAATTTGGACCACTGTGGGCAAAGATAGGCCAATGGGAGAATTTGCCATAGCTGGCGCACTGCAAGGAAAGAAATACGGCAGTGCAAACTACAACAAAACTGATCAATTGAAGCTGATCAATGACTACGAGTGGCTGAAAAATAAATTCGATCAAGAATTTGGAAAAAATAACAAATAATATTATAATGAGTAAAAATATTAAATACTCTTATAATGCTTGATGTATTCTTCCTAAGTTACAACGAACCCTACGCTGACGAAAATTATGAACTTTTGCTAAAAAAGGTTCCGCATGCTCGTAGGGTTAATGGTATCAAAGGGTTTACAGAAGCACACCAAGAATGTGCTCGTCGTAGTCTTACTAACAATTTTTATGTCGTTGACAGCGATGCAGTAATTGTTGACGATTTTGATTTCTATTTTACTCCTAGCAAATACAACACATGGTGGGGTATACCAGAAAGCGAATGTCTTTGCCTCTGGACCAGCATCAATCCTATAAACGATTTGAGATATGGACACGGTGGAGTAAAACTCTTACCGAAACAAAAGTTACTGACAAAGAACCCCGGCACTGTAGATTTCACTACAGGATTCGGCCTGAGCATTAAGTTTTTTGATAAGATCAGCAATATCACAAAATTTAACTATGACGAATTCAATACATGGCGTAGTGCTTTCAGGGAATGCTCTAAATTAGAATCAAATTTGACCAATGAAGAATTACGTCATAAATTAAATTACGACGAAGACCGAATTAATCAGTTTATTGAAGAAACAAAAAATAGACTAACAGTTTGGACTACTGTGGGCAAAGACAGATTGTTTGGTCAATACTCTATAGATGGTGCCGCAGCGGGTAGAGACTATGGGGATAAGCATCGTTACGACGCTGAAGCACTAAAATTAATTAATGACATTGAATGGATGAAAGATGAGTTTACTAAATTCTATAAACAGCAATAATATTTTTGGCAAGTCAGGCCTTAAAAGTTTAGAGCAACGTATTTTAAAATTGCGAGATGTTCCTGTGGTATTTTTAAGCTACGATGAACCTAATGCAGACGAAAATTTTAAATTTTTGTTAGATCAACACCCTGACCCCAAAAAAGTATTGCGTGTCCATGGAGTAAAAGGTTTTGATGCTGCACATAAAGAAGCTGCTCGTCGAGCAGGCACAGAAAGATTTTTCACAGTAGATGCAGACTGTCGAGTTGATAAAACTATTTGGTCTAAGAACGTCGACTTGACTCCTGAGATTGAACGTGCTACACTAAGCTGGAGTAGCCGCAATGTCGTAAACGGTTTAGTCTATGGCAATGGCGGTGTAAAGTTATGGTTTGCTGAACATGTGATGAACATGAAGAGTCATGAATCTGCAGACAAGGAAGATGGCAGAAATAATGTGGACTTTTGTTGGGACCCTGAAAACTATAAACAGATGAATAATACCTACGGTGTTGTGCATAATAATGCCACCCCTAAGCAGGCGTTCCGTGCAGGATTCCGCGAAGGTATTAAAATGGGTTTAGACCAGGGAGAAAAGGTAGCAGTTGAACATTTCAAACATAAAATGTATCCTGCTAACTATGCTCGTTGGTTAATATGGCAGACAGTGGGTCGTGATGTAGAAAATGGTTCTTGGGTAATTTACGGTGCTAGACTTGCTGCATGGAAATTGTATTTGGAAAATTTTGATCACACTGTTATTGCCGATTACGACTGGTTTAATAATTTCTGGGAAGAGCAAACACAAGCACTGGCACACGGAGAATATTTAGAAAGTCACAATCATAGACTACTCAACGAACTACGCACAGGCCTCGGACTGCCATTAGTCGAATTAGACGCAGATCAAAGCACGTGGTTCAAGCACGTTCATATCAGTCCTAGCAAAGGTCAAGGATGGCCTGCGCTATTAAATCAAAGTGCATTACCCTTATATGGATTCACTCTACCACAGTTCTAATATACCTGTATATTTTTTATATACAAACGAAGATAACCTAAACGAAAACTGGCAACGTCTTCATAAGTTTGCTCCATGGGCAGAAGCAGTTGCCAGCGTAGGCACTATATTTGAAAGCCACAAGCACTTAGCAGATAAATGCGCCGATGACAGATTCTATGTTGTTGACGCGGACTGTTGGATAGTTGACGGATTTAGCTTTAACAAACAGATAGAACTAAAGCCAAAAAATGTTGCAGTCTTTAGAGCAAAGAATCCTATCAATGGCTTGGTATATGGCCATGGCGGCATTAAACTTTTTAGTAAAGACTGTTTTAGTGCAGAACGCCTAGATAGGCCCGACATGACTACAACACTTGCTGATGGCTATATTAAATTGAATATCTTGGCCAGCGAGCACAGATTTAATTATAATCCTTATTCCACTTGGAGAACTGCATTTAGGGAAGCCGTCAAGCTCAGCGCAGGTATTAATAAGAATAACAATGACCAAGAAAGTTTGGATAGGCTTAATATGTGGCTAAATGCCGGTATAGAAGCACAATACGGATACTTTGCTATACAAGGTGCAAGACAGGGTGAGCAATATGCAAGATCAAAAGACGCAGATTTTACTCTAGTTAATGATTTTGCATGGTTAGAAGACAAATTTTACAAATGGATAGGCTTAAATGGAAACAGATGAAATAACATGGTTATTTGGAATAGAAAAATATTTTCACTTTGTTCAGGATGCTGACAAGAAAATTTTTATTCGCAACATAATTAATCTCAAGTATGCCGACCAAGAATCTAAGCCATGGTCATTGAAAAAGTTAATTTCCGACGACTACGGTAAGTATCCTGACGAACACCGAGAAGACCGTTTGAATTTTTATACCAATGTCTGTTCCCGTAATGAAATAAACACAGAAAGCATCATTAGAACATTAACTACAATATGGCCCAATGACGAGTTTATACAGAAATTATCTAAGATAGTAGATATAGAAAAAGGAAAAAAGCTACCTGTAATTTTTTCCAAAGGGCAGGTATTGAGTAAAATATGGATGGCAGAGATTTTAACAAAATTTAATTTAAATTTCAACAACATATTATTGATTGGTGGCTGGCTAACACATCATAGTCTTTATCTTAAAGACATTAACTATAATAAATTGTTTAGTATAGATCCTGATCCTGATCACAATAGTCTAATAGAAATCATCAACCCTAGTGCCTACATAGAAAATAAAGAAATCAACGAATGCTTTGACGCTGTGGGAAATCTTACTTTTTACGGCAAAGTATTGGAGCCGGATTTAATCATCAACACCAGCTCTGAGCATATGACTACAGAATGGTTTGAAAGATTACCAATGGGCAGTTTGGTATTCATTGAAAACAACAGTGAAGCTAGCGAAGAGCATATTAATGCTTCTGAAACATTGCCCGACTTTCTAAGAAAATTTCCCATGTCTACTATTTTATATAGAGGCGAGTTGAACTTGCCTTCATATAAAAGATATGCTCTTTATGGAATAAAATAATGTATCGTTACGAAGACATCCGAACAGTTCATTTAGAAATGACAGAAGCCTGTAATGCCAGCTGCCCTATGTGCAGTCGCAACTTAAATGGCGGCGAAGTTAATCCCTATTTACACGGTGCTGAACTGACTATCAGTGATATTGAACGTATATTTCCTGTTGACTTTGTAAAGCAATTAAATAGAATCTATATGTGTGGCAACTATGGCGATCCTGCTGTGGCTGCTGATACCCTGGAAGCCTTTGCCTATTTTAGACAGCATCATCCTAAACTTAATCTAAGTATGCATACCAATGGTTCTGTAAAGAAGCCCGAATGGTGGGCAGAACTGGCCCAGGTTATTAATAAACGTGGTCACGTTATATTTGGCTTAGATGGTCTTGCGGACACAAACCATTTATACAGACAAGGCACAGTTTGGAAAAATATTATGCGTAACGTCAAGGCTTTTATTGCAGCAGGCGGAAGAGCAAGATGGGATTACATTGTATTTGCACACAACGAACATCAAGTTGAAGAAGCTCGCGCCCTAGCCGAAAAGATGGGCTTTGAAAAATTCAACATAAAGAAAAGTAATAGATTTTTTAGCAATCCACGCGGCCAAGTAAAGACAGAGCATCAAGCAGGTAATAGAAAAGGTCAAGCAACTACATTACTGGCCATGCCTGCCAATCCCGAATATCACAATGCGGCTATTAAAAAACTAGCAGAACTTAGTAAAGATAAAAAAGAAATCAACAACTTGGATCTCCTTACTACTGTGGAATCATTGAAAGGCCGCATAGGCGATCAAAAATTTAATTTAGAGCAAGACAAGAAAAAAGACATGGAGAAGTATTGGGATACTGTGCCTATTAAATGCAAAGTAGCCGAAGAAAAAAGTATCTATGTTACAGCAGAGGGATATCTACAGCCTTGTTGCTGGACAGCTGGCCAGATGTATATTTGGTATTGGAAAGAACGTGGCGGCCAAATTTGGTCAGCTATTGATCAAGCAGGATTAGAAACGTTAGATCTACGAAAACACAGCATTAAAGATGTTGTTGAAGGAAAATTCATACAGGAAATTGTGCCCGACAGTTGGAGCAAGCCCAGTTGTGCCGAAGGTAAGCTGGCTATCTGTGCCAAGACGTGTGGAACTAAATATGATGCGTTCCAGGAACAATTTAAATGAAACTAAAAGATGTTAAAAAAATAGAATTAGAGATAACCAGCAACTGCAATGCAGCTTGCCCTGGTTGTGCCAGAACACAAAATTTAGATCTTATAACAATAGATTCTATCACCGTCGGCGACATAATGAAAATGTTTCCCGACGAGTCATATATTGCAGACAAAAATTTTAAATTTTGTGGTGTTTTGGGCGATCCTATTATCAATAAAGATTGCCTGGACATTGTTACCTATTTGGTTGCCAACGGAGGTCACTGTCAACTAAGCACAAACGCAGGACTAAGGGATGCAGCCTTTTGGACACAGCTTGGACTATTAAGCAAACACACTGGCAAAGTTGATATAAATTTTTGTATAGATGGACATAGAGAAACCAATCACATCTATAGAATTAACACAGACTGGGATGTAATAGAGCGTAATATCGAAGCGTATGCAGCAGCAGGCGAAGGCCGTGCGCTGGGCACATGGGTCTATATTGTTTTTGATCATAACGAACGTGAACTAGAGATTGCAGAAAAACATGCAGCTAGATTAGGTTTTCAATTTGCCACAAGAACAGGCATGCGAAACAGCTTACATAACTGGATTAGTGATCTTAAGAAAAAAGATAAAAAGACAAAAGAAGTAGTTCAGCAGCAGACTGTTATAACAACAACTGGCAGCAAAGAACACAGTAAGAAAGAACTAATTAAATCGCTAGACGAATTCATAAGTATTGCAAATAAAAAGAAAAAAGTCGCCCCTCCTCCGGGTGTTAGTATGATGCTGACTACCGAAGAGGAATATGACAGAAAAAAACAAGAAGTAATCGACAGTATCAAATGTAAAATGGTACATGAAGATGAAATTTTCATCGCCAGCAACATGACATTATGGCCCTGCTGTTTTTTGTGGGATAGTGCATTTAAAAACAAAGAAAACATCAACGAAAAGTTGGGCATCTTTGAAGATGGATGGAACGATTTAAGAAAGCACAGTATTGATGAGATCATGGCTCATCCTTGGTTTACTAAAATCTTAGGCGATAGTTGGGATCCTGATCACCCACTGCATTTTAATAGATGTATAAGAACATGTGCTTACAATAAGGCATATCAGAACGAATTTAATTATAAGGATAAGGCATAATGGCGCAATTTCCCAGCAAGACATTTTGTATTTTACCATGGGTGCATTTAAGCACTCGTCCCAACGGCCATATGCGTGTATGCTGTACCGCCAATGCCAGCAGCGTGGGACCAACAAACGACAAGATCCACGGCGGCGAAGTTGGCGTCCTTAAAAATGAAGATGGCAAGCCTGCCAACCTTAACGTAACAGACTTCTTAAGTAGCTGGAACAACACCTACATGAAGAACACTCGTCTTAAAATGTTGGCAGGCGAAGAACCTCCAAGTTGCACCAAATGCTACAAGGAAGAACGTGAAGGACACATGAGTAAGCGTCAGTGGGAAACAGTATACTGGAGCAAGCGTGTAGACGTTGACAAGCTAATTGCAGATACCGCAGAAGATGGCAGCATACCTCCACAGATTACCTATATTGACATGCGCTTTGGTACCAAATGTAACCTAGCCTGTGTTATGTGTAGTCCGCACGACAGTAGCTTATGGGTACCGGAATGGAACGCAGTTTATCCTACTATTGAAAACGCCACACTAAAAGAAACCATGGGGTGGAACAACAAAGGCAAGGAAAACGGCGCCAGCTATAACTGGCATAAGAACAATCCTAAGTTCTGGGAACAGCTTTGGGAACAAGTGCCCAATATGAAGCAGCTTTATTTTGCTGGCGGTGAACCGCTTATCATTGAGGAGCATTATGACATACTGGAAGAATGTATTCGACAGGGCTACGCCAAAGACATGGAAATCCGATACAACAGTAACGGCGTGGAATGGCGAGAAGACCTCTTTGAATTATGGAGTCACTTTAAGTTGGTGCGTTTCCATTACAGCGTGGATGCTGTGGGAGAACGAAATGATTATATCCGATATCCTAGCAAGTGGGCAAGGAACCTCGAGGCGTTTAGACAGCTAGATCAAGAAACTACTAATAATGTAGAAGTGACCATTGCATGTGCAGTGCAGGCATTGAACATTTACTACATTCCAGAATTCCTAAAGTGGAAGCTGGAGCACGGCTTTAAGAAGATTAACATGTGGCCATTTGGTGCAGGCGGCATCAACTACCACTTTGTTTATCACCCACCACACCTAAACGTCAAGGTATTGCCAATGTGGTTCAAAGACGAAATTGAACGCAAGTATGAAGAGTTTATTCCATGGTGGCAGGCTAACTGGGAAAAAGGAATACCTGATTGGCACAAAGGTAAAGTAACTAGAGAAATGTTTGACAGTGCAGATTACGGTGTGGACAGACTGCGCGGTATGGTACGCTTTGCCAAGAGCGAAGACTGGAGTAACAGACTTCCTGAGATGAAAGAATACTTAGAAAAGTTGGATCTGCATCGCGGAACTAACTTCTATGAAACATTCCCTGAGATGAAAGATATTTTTAAATGAACCAGCCTATTAAGTGTTTTTATACCTTAAGCGGTATAAATTATAAAAATGGTTTTGCTACTAGTTGCCCGCAGCAAAGCGATCAATTATATATACTGGAAAATAATAGTATCAAGCCTAGCGACATTATTAATAGCGAAGGTTTTAAGAAGCATAGAAAAGAAATGATGTCCGGGCAGTGGAGCACAGGCTGCCATTTGTGTAAGGATGTAGAGGCCGCTGGTGCAGGCCATTCTATGCGTCAGGATTATTACGCAGATGATACTTATTATAACTCCGAAACAGGCGAAATTGACTTTAAGTCTGTTGAGCACGTGGAATTAAGATTCAGCAATGCCTGTAACTTTGCCTGCCTGCACTGTAGCGATGTTTATTCAAGTGGCTGGATGAGTAAATTAAAATACTATCAAGCAGACGAAGAAGATCGAAAACACCAGCTAGTTCAATTAACAAGGACTATGCACCGTGCCAGCGCCACAGACAAACTATCCATAGATATAGACGTTGATAGTATGGCAGAAATTGTTAATGATTTAAATGAAAAGTTTCCAAATATTGAGAAGATCGACTTTGCCGGCGGCGAAGTTCTTTATCAAAAGCAGTTTTTCCCTTGTTTGGAACTATTGGCCAAACATCCTAATAAAGATAATATGACCATCAGCTTCCATAGCAATTTTAATGCCAAAGCAGACATGACTCGACTGTACGAGTTGTTACTGCCTTTTGGAGGTAAAGTCATAAAACACGGTCAGTATGCCGGAGTTCGAACTCATGGCGCCAGTATCATGCTCAGCATAGATTCTGGTAAAAATATATACCCTTATTTCAGAACAGGCAATTGGGAAGTATTAAAGCAGAATATAGAAACATTTAAAAATTTAGATGCAAAAAAACAATTTGCATTGACCATCGTCTGCACTACAAGTGCCTATCAAATGATGGACATTTATAATATATTTGAATCATTTTTAACCTTGGATGTTGATAATATCAATAGCTCTATTGTTTATACTCCTAAGTATATCAATCCTGCTTTAATGATGATAGAGCACAGGGAATCTGCACTAGAAGATATCAAAAAAGTAAAAGAATTGATCATGAAAGAAAAACTTAAGAGGTTTAGTAATTTAGAAGAAACTTCTAAGTATCGATCATGGGATACTTTTAGAAAAATCTTTACAGATATACAATCTGCACAGCGAGCAATAGAAAATATAGAGCAGTATATTTTAAATAACAGCTTCATTAAACAAGAAGAATATGAAGCACTAAAGGTCTATATCAGAAAATCAGACAGTATCTGGAAACAAAATTTTAATGACTACTTTGTAAATTACAAATACGAAAATGGTCAAATAGTAAGGGTAAAATAATGATGGATTTTTCAGCGTCAAATAGGTTATACGAAGGCAGAGATTCTGCCGCGGGAATTAATCTATATAGATTTGATGGTTTAGATATACCATTCAATCCAGCATGGACTAACATAGGTATCAACCTAAGCGGTGGTGCCGACAGCAGTTGTCTGCTAATGTTGCTCAGCAAAATTATTCTGCAGACTGGCAGCAAGTGTCGTGTGCATGTTATTCAGCATCATCGTTGCTGGAACATTCGTCCATGGCAAGGTCCCGTTGCACTGGCAGTATTCAACAAGTTTCAAGAACTGTTCCCCAGTATAGAATACATTCGTTACAAGAACTTTATCCCTGTTGGGCTTGAGTGGGGAGTATTGGGACCAATTACCAAAGACCAGAAAGGTCGCGATCGCAGTGGAGATCAAATCATAGTCGACGAGTATAATGAATACGTCATGTATAACGAAAACCTTGACGCTATGTATAACGGAACAAGTCGCAATCCAGATGTAGATCTGCCACATAAAATGATGAACAGAGAAAAATCACCCGAACAGGGAGAGCTACGTGACCTTATGTTTAAAAAGCGTAAGGGCCTTGTGTTACTGCCGTTTAAGTTTGTGCGTAAAGACTGGATCGTTGCAGAATTTTATCGTCAAGGCATGGAGGATTTATACAATACAACTCGTAGCTGCGAAGGTAACGTTGGACATGAAACCAGCAAAGACATCATACCCACATTAGAAGATTATAAACCAGGAATGTATGTTCCTACCTGTAACGAATGCTTTTGGTGCCTAGAACGAACATGGGCAGAAAGTAAATTAGAAGAAACACTAGCAAAATTAAATGACTAATACATTTTGCCCTATTCCTTGGAACTTTCAAGCCATACGTGCCAATGGCGATGTGCGTATATGCTGTCAAGCCAACGTGACTAAAAATCAAGGTGTTATCCGCAAAGAAGATGGCACTGCGTATAATGCCGGCCGTGACGATCTAATCGAGGCACGTAATGCAGAATTGATGAAAATAGTTCGTAAGAACATGCTGGCAGGAGAGTGGAGCGAGGAATGTGGCCGCTGTAAGAGTGAAGAAGAAAACGGTCTGGTAAGTCGTCGCAGTTATGAAAATCAGCAGTGGCCATTGGATGTATTGGCAGTAGCGGCCGGCACACAGCCAGACGGTACTATTGATGTCAATGACTTTCCTGTTAACTACTATGACTTACGTTTCGGCAACTTCTGTAACCTAAAATGTCGTATGTGCGGGCCCACAGACAGTAATGCCTGGTACGATGATTGGATTGAACTAACTGGCACTAGCGAATTCAAAGACACTAGCGGCATTATACAAATAACTAAAACAGATCGGGGCTATCATGTTCCTCAGTTTGAGTGGTACAATTACGAGCCTTTCTGGGAACAACTTGAAAAGAACATGCACAACATAGAGCATGTTTACTTTGCCGGCGGCGAGCCCATGTTAATTGAACGACACTATGACTTTTTAGAGCGTTGCGTTAACAGCGGCGCAGCCAAGAACATGGTTATAGAATACAACACAAACATGAGCACATTGCCTACTCGTGTGCTTAATTTGTGGACTAAATTTAAACAAGTTCGTATAGGTGCTAGTGTCGATGGTATGGGCGCAGTATTAGAATATCAACGTCATCCTGCCAAGTGGGACAAGGTGCTGGGCAACTTGCAAAAAGTAGATGCACTGCCCAATAACGTTATCGGTTGGTTGGCATTTACAGTAACAGCTTATAACGTCTTGCACATGCTGGATTTTATGAAATGGAAATTGACATCGAGTAATTTCAAGAGAATTAACAGCAGCAATAGAAGACCTATCGTTACCTATCACGTTGCACATCATCCTCGGCATTTAAACATACGTGTGTTACCCGAAGAATTCAAACAAGAAGTAACCAAAAGATACAGCGACTTTTTAGCTTGGGTAGAGTCCGGCAATTTCAATCAGCATGTTAAAAAACACGCCAATGAAATAGTTGCAGGCGTTTTAAACTACATGACTAGCGAAAATTATCATGAACAACACTGGGGCGAGTTTGTTAAATATACCAGTGCATTAGACAAGATTCGCGGAGAAAGCATTGTCGAAATAGAACCAGAATTTAGAAAATACATATGAGCTTATTACAAGAATACGATACATTAGATTTGTTAGATGGCAGTGTGTTTCAGGTCACTTGGGACTTGGGAAGAAGATGCAACTATGATTGCAGCTACTGTCCTGCACATCGTCATGACAATTTTAGCCCGCATGCTAGCCTGGAAGATTTAAAAAAGAATGCAGACTTTGTTTTCAAATATATCAGTCTGTATATGAAATATAGAAATTACAAAGAAGCCAGCATCAGTTTTACAGGCGGTGAGCCAACAGTTAATCCAAACTTTATTCCTTTCATCAAGTATCTCAATGAGAAATACCAAGCAGAATACAAAGATCAATATGTTTGCACGTTCGCTCTAACCAGCAATGGCGCTATGAGCGAAAAAATGGCAGATGCTGTTGTAGAAAACTTCAGCCATATAACTGTAAGCTATCACACAGAAGCAGACGAAACTATCAAGAAAAATGTTCTGGAACGTATTCAACAGATATACGCAAACGGTCCCAGTAACTGGTGTACCGTTAGCATTAATGTAATGTTCCACGCAGAATACTTTGACGAGTGCGTAAAAGTTTGTGAATTCCTTGACAGTAAAGGTATCACTTATGTTCCCCGTGTCATTGGCGAAGAACCGGATAGTCGTCCAACCTTTGCCCATAAATACACGGACGATCAATTAAAGTGGATGCGAGACTACTGGGATCGTAAAAACAAAAAGGTTCAAGAAAAAAATGTCTGAAGATAACAAAGAATTGGGCATGAAAATCGGCCGCCCTTGCTGCGGCGGCAGAACAATGTGCTTTAGCAAGGGAGAAGAAAGTATACGTGGTACGTTCAGCGGCCAACGTGAGTTTAAAGGTTGGCACTGTAGTGTTAACTGGTTCTTTTTTCATATAGAGCAACAAACTGGCAGAGTATTCCATCACCAAACATGTCAAGCACAATTTGGTGGCACTCGCGGCCCAATTGGAACGTTGGCTGAAAGCGACAAAATACTGGAAGAACTAGAGCGTAACCTTATAAACGAAACCATGCCCACAATAATTTGTCCTAAGAAAACATGTGGCTGCGGCATGTGTGCTCCAAAGAGTCTTAACAAAGAAGATTACAAAAAGGTATTCTTTAGACATATAGACAGCAGTGTCTTCAATAATTCTTTATGAAAAATTTAATAGTATTTGGAGATAGTTTTAACGCAACTAATGTCCACTATCGGGACACTCATTGGAGCGAGCTACTGAGCAGAAAACATAATTTAAATCTAATCTCATTAGCAAGTTCTGGGTGTTCTACTAGATATGTGGTTTTTCAAATTCTCCATGCTCTTACTATTCCTGGAGATAATATAGTAATAGGATCACATGCTGCTAGTTATACAAGGGTCGAGATATTAACTAAACCAGTTACTCTTGACACACTTATTAATATACGCTCCTTTGAAAACTATAATGGTGAAAACACTGAGGAATCTTTCATCAAGAGTATTAATATGTTTACCATCATGAATGAACATGGTTTAACAGATTTTGAAAAAGAATTTTTATCAACTAAAATTCCGCTGGAGCTTAATACACACATTGATCGTTGGGGGATGTTTTATGCTTTAACTAAGCTAAAAGAAGCAAATAGCAAATTTTCATACATTTCTAATCTTCTATTTCCCGCTGGCGACTTGTTTGATGAAAATTATATAAGTTCAGTATTGGGTGCAGAACATGTAATTTTAAAAAATGAGTTGTGCTTTGCAGACTATTATATAAACAGAAATATCAACAAAGAATTTGTCGATCCAGGTTATCATACACAAATAGAATCTCAAGAGATCATTGCTAATAAAATAGAAACTAAATTAAAAAAGAACGGGTGGTTATGACAAAAAATACAATATGTAAATATCCCTTTACTAGTATAGCTGTAAAAGAATATGACTCAAACGGTAAGCCATTGAGTTTTTGGCCTTGCTGTATGATGGGCAATCAAACATTAGAAGAAGTAAAACAAGGAATACATATTAGATCTAAATTCCCTTTAAGGCAAGGAGAAGACATTAGCGAATATACGCCATTGGATTTTTTTAACCATCCTGGAATGGAACAGCTTAGAAACAATCTGGCAAATGGAATAAGAGATAAAGCCTGCACCGTTTGCTGGGAAATGGAAGATAGGGATATTCGTAGTTTTAGGCAGTTATCTTTTCAAAAAGGTGAAGAAAACGAAATACCAAAGTCTATTAAATTAGAAACAATAGACATGTCTATCAATAATAAGTGCAATTTAAGATGTAGAATGTGTGCGCCCAGTGCAAGTAGTTTGTTAACAGTAGACCATAAGTATTTCCTGGAAAACAATCTAATGGATGAATTGAAAAAAACAGCGGTCCGCTGGGGCGGAGCTGAATTGGGCGCATTTAAATTAAAAACAAACAAACAGTGGCAGTGGATAATTAACAATACCGACAAATTCAGCACACTAAGATTATCAGGAGGAGAGCCCTTCTATAATGAAGATGTCTTGGAATTTTTAGATAAAGCGATTGCCAGCGGCAATGCAAAAAACATAACATTAGAGTTTCATACTAACGGAACATTATTAGACGATGCATTGATAGATAAATTATCTCATTTTAAAAACAATTTAAACTTCAGCATTGATGGTACCGGAAAAGTATATGAATTTATCAGGTATCCGGCAACGTGGGATCAGTTAGATTCCTGTATGAAAAATTTTGCCGTAAAAATACCTCAGAGATTTTTAAACCTTGCGTTCATTGTAATGGTTACCAATATCTTTAACATTCCGGATTATATCAAGTGGGCAGACTCGTTCAATGATATGGATCGCCCGGCGGATAATCATGGAGTTAGTATTTCCTATGCAGAAGTTCATTCACAGGATCGCGGTATATCTGTTAAAAGCATGCCAGTTTATCTATTAGAGCAAGCCAAGAAGGAAATAGAACAAGCAGGTGCAGCTCATCCTAGAATAGATATAAGTAATGCAATTAACATAATAAACGATGCTATTAAAAATAACTCAGAAAATAAGCAAAAAGCAAAGAGAGAATTGGAGTTATTTGATCAAGCTCGTAATCAAAATTTTAGAGACTACTTAGATTCTAGAATTATAAACTGGTTAGACAACTAATGTTAGACTACGAAGATATTATACAAGTTCACATTGAACTTTCCAGCTATTGTAATTCTTCATGCCCCAGCTGTCCCAGAAACATAGACGGCGGCATAACTGATCCTGAGTTGATACCTAATTCATTGAGTTTAGATGATGTAAAAAAAATTTTATCAGTTGATCTATTAAAGCAATTAAAAAACATAAACTTTTGTGGAAATTACGGCGATCCTATTATGTGCAAGGACATGATAGAAATTGTTCAGTATATTAATGAACACAATAACACAGTTAAATTAGCAATACACACAAACGGCGGCGCTCGTAATTTAGCGTTTTGGTCAGATCTGGGAAGAGTAATTTCAACGATGCCGAATGCACACGTAGTATTTGGCATTGACGGGTTAGAAGATACAAATCATTTATACAGGATAGGCGTCAATTGGCAAAAATTAATGTCTAATGTAAAAGCATATATATCAGCCGGCGGCCTGGCATTATGGGATTTTCTAGTATTTTCTCATAATGAACATCAAGTTGAACAGGCAAAAGCATTATCAGAGACTCTGGGGTTTTCAAGATTTATAGAAGTTTCTCCACATGGTTTTAAATATAATGGAAAAATGAGGGTAGTTGATAGGCAGGGTAAATTTTTGCATTTTCTGGAACAAAGCAATATAAAAACAAGACCTGTTGACGTTAAGATGTTATTTGATAAAGTTGATTTTGATTTAACAGTAGAAGACATTAAACAAACTCACAACAACATTAGAAAATCTGTCAGAGATGCAGGCCATTTTAACTATCAAAATCAACGTGACAGGTTTGCTGCAATGGATAGCATAGAAATTCAAAATTGCATGTCTGTTCGATTCTCGGAAATATACATAGACAGCAATGGTGGAATACACCCTTGTTGTTTTCTTGGACACATTAATCAAGATTCTTCGCCTATTCCCGAATTAGAATGGCACAAACATTGGATAGAAACAACTATAGGTATAGAAAATATCAATTCTCTTAATAAACCTATAAAAGAGATTATGGATAGTTATTTCCCTTTGATTAAAGAGTCATGGACCAAAACTTTTGCACAAGGAAGAAATCCAATGTGCGCTCTTAAGTGCGGCATCCAGCGTCCAATGGGGCACATTAGAAGTTAAGATATCGAAAAATGAAAATAGGCGTATTCGGCGACAGTTTTGCAGACGAGAAGGTATACGAAAAGTTACCGGGTAAATCATGGGTCGAATATCTGCGGGAAGATTACAATCATGACGTTACTTCCTTTGGCAAAATAGGAACTTCGATATATTATTCTTACGATTTGTTTTTGGGACTGCACAAGAATTATGACAAAATCATATTTGTATGCACAGATCTGGGAAGAATACATTTACCTCATTATATAAATGTCAATGAGGATTACGAATGGGTACGGCATATACCAAATTTAACCACAGCAGAAAGTCATTTAGATCCGAATAAGATGCAATGTCATACAATTGATTCTATTGCTGCCACTAAAGCTGCGATCGAATACTTTAAATACTTGTATGATCCTGGAAAAGAACTAGTGGTGCAAAATCTAATAATAAATGATATACTTACTCGCAGGCCGGATACAGTGATGATGTATTTGCATAAAGAGCAATCTCCTTGGCAACATAAAGACATGGTTGGTTTAATTGACATATCTGCTAAAGAACTAAGAGCACACGGATATGAAAATATTCTAATGGAGCTGGATCAACGTAAATGCCATCTGTCAGAAGCTAACAATAGAAAATTAGCAGAAAAGGTAAACAGTTGGCTCGCTGGCCACGAACAAACTTTAACGTTAGATGAATTCGAAGAACCTACACGAGAAGAAATAGAATCGAAGGTAATATTTAAGAAATGATTAACACAAAACACTACTGTCCGATTCCGTTCCACCACATGGCTATTAGACCTAATGGAACAGTTCAGCCCTGTTGTTATTTTAACTGGAACGATGTTCCTGCAGACTTTACATTAGACTACAAAAATTTATTCACAGATCATCCTTTTATGAAACAGATAAGGGAAGATCTCAGACAGGATAAACCTGTTGCAGGCTGTAGTAAATGCTACAAAGCAGAACAGCTAACAGGCAGAAGCATGAGGACTGAATATATACAAGAAGAACGCTTGGGTTTCAGCGAAACGCCGCCAGAGGAACCAGTGTTAACTTATATTGACTTGGCACTAAGCAATGTCTGCAACAACAGATGTAGAATGTGCAGCTACGATTTAAGCACCAATTGGTACAGTGATGCTAAAAAGTTAGGCATAGAAATACCACGTGGCCTGATAGAACATAAAAACAATTTCGATGACATAGATTTCAGCAAGCTAACCTATATCAAAATGATTGGCGGTGAGCCACTAATGGAGCAGGACAAGTTTATTGATGTCTTAAAGAGGTGCAAGCTGGACACCATGAACATTCTTGTTACAACCAATACAACTGTTCGTCCAAATGAAGAATTGTTATCCCTTTTGAAGCAGTGTAAAAAGGTGCGCTGGAATTTGAGTGTGGATGCGTTTGGGCCGCTCAATGACTTTTTACGTAAAGGCAGCAAGTGGGAAGAAGTTAAAGAAAACATACACTGGTTCATGGACACATTTCCCGGCCTGGTAAATGTGAACGGCGTAGTAAGTATATACAATGCAAATAATTTTTACGAGCTCTCTGACTATGTCAACAGACATTATCCAAAAGCAAAAGTTGCATTTAATTTGATAGACGGTGTGGATTATATGTATCCAAAACATCTGCCAGAATCTGCAAAGAAAGCAATATTAGAAAAACTTAAAGGTAAAAATTATCCAGTGACACCAAGAGTTATTGATGCACTCAAGCAAGAAGGCGACTTTAGATTCTTCCTGGAAAACGACAACAAAATGAACAGCCTGCGTAATGAAACATGGTATCAGCATAACGATGAACTATATCAGTTAGTTAAGGATTACCTATGAACATCAAGGATCTGCCTTTGCGTAAGCTACAGCTAGAAGCTGCTAGAGTAATCAGCACTATGCCTGCTACAAATGATAACATACATAAATTTAACAAAGCCAGCAGACATAATAGTCAAGGTTGGTATGTGGCTGCTATAGAGTGGTATGTAAAAGAATACGGCGGCCTTCCCAGTGAAACGGGTCCTGGTAAAGATATAAAATTTGTATACGAACAAGATGAGTGATTTAAAAACAAGCGAATACGACTTTACTAAAATCCCTTACAAGGATCTAGTAAGAGTAGGACAAAGAACAATGCTATACCGAGACATGTTTACTGTGTCTTGGTTATTAGGACGCTATTGCAACTATCGCTGTAGCTACTGCTGGCCATATGCTCGCAGTGATACCAAAGACCACCGCCCTACACCCTTGATGCTTAAGACAGTGGATGAGATTAAACGTCAGGCACGTGAGCGTGGTTTTAACAGTTTCCATTTTAGTCTAAGTGGCGGTGAGCCAACGTTTCATCCCGCATACATTGACATCCTAGAACATTTAAACGCAGACGTGGCCAACACAAACTATACCAGCGTTCACATGACATCAAACATGAGCAGACCTATCAAATGGTTTGAGCAAAAGTATGTGCCCGCAGTTAAACACTTTCATCGTGCTAGTATAACTGCCAGCTGTCACAGGGAACACGTTGACACTCCGGCTAAGGTTGCAGAGTTTGCAGATAAGTTAGTGTTATGTCAGGAGTATGATACACAGGTAACTATTAATATGGTTATGGTGCCTGAACAGTTTTATGAAATTTATGACTTGGCACTTTACTTCCATGAGCGTGGTATTAACGTTACTCTTAAACCACAAAGTGATCCTACAGCCAGTCGTGTAGTAGATGGCTATACTGAAGACATGTTGGCCAAGTTACATAATGGTATGCCACAGCGAGCATTTACAGAACAAAAAGCCTTGCGAGCAGGATTAGTAGCACGCCCCAAGCCAACTTATATGATAGATCGTGCAGATCCAGGTTTTAAGCAACAAGCAGGTGTTGATGCACACTACCAAGTTGAGTTCGTAGATAAAGACGGTAATCCGTGGTTTATGGATCAAGCAGAACGATTTAACGCATTTAACTTTAATAACTTTCACGGTTGGGAATGTAGTAGTGGATATCGCAGTATTATTATTCGTGAACCCGACGGCACCGTTAAAAGAAGTTATAGCTGTGTAGAAGTTCCATTGGGCCATATCGAAACAGGTTTTAAACTCTACGATAAGCCTATGCCCTGTGGAGGCAAAAGCTGTGTAAGTAGTGCAGATAGTAAGATACCAAAACGAGCACCGGGCACAAAGTTGCCTTTGTTCCCAGGAGATAAAACATATGAAGATTCTAGTAGCAGGTAATAGCGAATTCGGTTTGGCAGAACAAATAAAAAATGTTTTGTCCGATCATGATATCACATTTATGAGTCGCACTAACGGACATGATTTAACAAAATCTACACATCAAGAGCTATTTGCTCTGGCTAGTGTTGACTACGATATAGTCATATTATGCAGTGCATTATGGAAGTTTAATCAGACTGTTCTACTGGAAAATGTCTATAAAAAGATCAAAGCGGCCAACAAGAAGTCGCTGATTATATGTATAGGATCTACCACTGATAGAACTAGTAAGGCTACTGAATGGTTATATAATGCAGAAAAGAAAGCACTTCGTGACTATTGCAACAGTCTTGGACTAATGGGTGTTTGGAACAATGGTCCCAGAGTAACCTATATTAGCTTTGGTTCTTTGAGTAATGTTCAGCATAAGCATCCTGACAGAAAATGCATGCCAATAGAAAAGGCTGCTGAATATATCCGTTGGATAATTGAGCAGCCCGAAGGTCTACACATAAATGAACTTAGTGTAGACCCTTTACAGTCTTAAACAGCCATTGGTGCTTTGATAGCACCGTGGCTTTGATAACCTACTAGTTCGATATCTGCCATAGTGAACCCGTCGATATCTTTGACATCAGGGTTTAACTTCAATGTGGGCAGAGCCAATGTTTCGCGTGACAGTTGTTCTTTTACCTGCTCTACGTGGTTAAGGTAGATGTGACCATCGCCGATTGTATGCACAAACTCGCCTACACCTAAATCGCACACTTGTGCAATCATGTGTGTCAGCAAACTGTAGCTGGCAATGTTAAAGGGCACACCTAAGAAGAAGTCTGCACTACGCTGATACATTTGGCAGCTGAGTTTTCCGTTGCGAATGTAGAACTGTGCAAAGCAATGACATGGTGGCAGAGCCATACGATCAATCTCGCCTGGATTCCAAGCAGTTAGAATATGACGTCTGTCTTCGGGGTTTGACTTGATGCGAGCAATTAAATCAGCTAACTGATCTACTTCTGTTCTATCAGCAGCTACCCTTGTGCCGCCTAGATGTGCATCGCCCATGTCCTTACGCTCTGCATACTTACGCCAGTGTCTCCACTGAACGCCATATACACGACCTAAGTCACCATCGAACTCTGCTTTTGGACGCCAGTAATCTGCTTCTGCGTTAGCGGTCCAGATTGTTGTTTTATCTGCATCTCTGGTGCCGTGTAGAATTTCTGCAAGCCTGCGTTCATCTCCTGTACCTTCGATGAACCAAAGTAGCTCGCTAACCACACTTTTCCATGCCAGCTTCTTTGTAGTGACAGCAGGGAAACCTTTGTTTAAGTCATAGCGTGTCTGCATACCAAACACACTGATTGTTCCTGTGCCGGTGCGATCTTTAGATTCAACACCGTTATCTAAAATGTATTGTAAGTCTTTTAAGTATTCTTGCATGTTATCCAAGTCTCAAAAATAAGGTCACCCACAACTTTTGATTCTATAATTTTAAAGTTGTCTAGCAGTTGATCTAAATCTACGAATACATCGCATTCGTAGTCTGCATTGAACCTAGTCAAGTATATAGTGTCTATTTTGTCTGACAAGCTCTTGATTAAGTTGCTGCCACCGATAACAATAGCATCTTCGGGTATAATGTTTATGTTACTGATTGTCAGCACACCAGGAACATCTATTGGTTTAGATGTAACAACAATGTTAGTTCTATTAGGCAATGGCTTGGGGAAAGCAGGGTCATCCCATGTGTTCCGACCCATTACTACTGTCTTTCCTGTTGTGTGTTGCTTAAACCATGCAAAATCTTCTTTGTTCTTAGGCCACGGTAATGTGCCATTTTTACCAATACCATTTCTAGTATCTACAGCAAAAATCGCCTTCATTTCTCGTCGCCGAATTGACTGGTTAAAAGAGTTCTAACATATTGGACTACACGATTTTTAATCTTAGCACTATCTATAAAAACTTCAATGTCTTGAACATTTTCTTTCATATGCTCTAGGCCCTGTGCTTTTAGAACTTCGTTGGCATTTTTCATGCCAACTAGTTCTTCTTGACTAAATTCCAATACGTCACCGCTGTTTAGTTTAAGCTGAATGTGGGTTATGTATTCGATGGGAACTTCTTCCATGACCACATCTTTAAGGATTTCTTCAAAACTTCGATCCTTTTTCCTAATTGCCATGTTTTAGATTCCTCAATTACTTTTTTTTAGGCCTGCCGCGTCCCTTTTTCTCTGTAGCTTCTGCTGTTGGAGTAGTTACTGCTTTGGTCTTTGATGTGCTTGCATTTGGATCTAGTGCGTCTGCTTCTGCTAGTAGACGTTCAGCTTCTTTCCTGAAGTAAGCAGCCTGGCTACGCATTTGATCAGCAATTTGTTTGTCGTCTAGAACACCTGCTGGTTTTGTTTCTTCAACAACAGGAACATTGCCATTTACGTCGCCGCTAGTGGTTTTACCTGCGTTGTTCAGCTGATTGATCTGACTGTTGAGTTCATTTAATCTAATAGACACTTCTCTAGTGGGTAGCATAGTTACTTGATTATTAGGTAACTTTTTAAGCCATCCGCTAAGATGAAATGCTTCTAGCATGTTGCGGCCATCGTGCAGAACAGTTCTGGAAGCATACTTGTAAAAGTCCATGTCTTCCTGAGCACTGTCGCTCTCCACGGCATTGATTAGATCATCGTGATATAATTGAGGCAAACTTTCTGTTTCAACTACAAGGCAAGAAGATTCTTCGCCGGGTATTTCTCTGAATACCACAACACACTTCTTGCCTGTAGAATCTATTTGCCCAACATGTTTTAGGAATTGGGGCATAATAATCTCCGATTAGGCAGCTGCTGGTGCAGAGCCGTCTGTGGATTCTTGTTGAGCAGGTTGCTCTCCACCTTGTTGTTCAGCCTGAGCGGCTTGAGCCTGTTCGTTAGCAGCCTTTAGAAACTCGTTTAGGCGAGCAGCACAATCACCGATTGCACCAACTTCTAAAATGCTATAAGCGCCACGTTTGATAGCGATGTCAACTGCGGCTAGTAGAATGCTCATATCATTTACGGTCATGGTCATATTAAACTCCTTCTTGTCTAGTAATATACCTATTTTATTTATTGTATAGGATCTTGTTTAAGAAGTCAAAAATATAGGACTCCTAGAGTCCTATATAAAGTCCTTTTGGACAGATTAAGCAGTGGTTGTTTCTGCTTTGTAGTGAGCAGTAAGACCAAACGGTGCAACAATAGTATCGTTACCATGGACCACGAACACACTATCGCAATAGTTCTCGTCACCCCAGCTGCCAAAAGGATAGCCGTCTGTGAACATGATAAACTGCTTGGGTTCGATACCGTTTTCTTTCATGTAGTTATATGCACAGTCAAAGTCAGTGCCGCCACCACCCATAGTCTCGTATTCGAAAACGTCTTCACCGTTGTCATCTGTAAATGTAACAGGATTGTAGACGTCAGTGTCAAAGCAGAATACATGGATGCTGTAGGTAGTATACATGTCCATCATACCCTTAACTTCGCTGAGGAAGTCACGTGCCATGTCGTCGCTGATACTACCCGACATGTCAATAGCAATAACCACATCCAAGTGTTCAGCAGGCAACATACCTGGCAGGATAGCACCGGTATGCCAACCTTTGCGGCTGGGACGAGTAAAACTGTAGTTATTCTTAAGGCTAGACTCCAGCTGGATGCGGATAATGTCTTGCCAACGCATCTTAGGAGCAGTAAACTGCTGAATCAGTCGCTTGATGCCGCTGGGAGTATTGCCAGCACCAGCTGCCTGGGCACTCTGCAGAATCGCTTCCTTCATCTCGTCGCGAATCTTCTTCATGGTTTCTTCGTCAATCTTAACACCGCTTGACTTAGACTTACCATCCGAACCCTTGCCTTCGCTTTCTTCGTCACCCGACCCGTCAAGGTGCATGTCCAGAGTAACTTGAACTTTGACAGCGTTCTTGATCAGCTCGTCGTAAATTTCTTCTGAGGTCATGCCACGATATTTGGTATCGTAGAGAATTTGCACCGCAGTAATTTTGCGACCTACATTGTTTTCAATCAGCATGTCATTGACAAGGTAGTCATTGGCCATGTTCCAAATCTGAGGATCGCGGTCACCACGACGACCCATGTGGTTGTATACACAATGGCCTACTTCGTGTCCAAACAGAAAAACAAGCTCGTCGTCATCTAGCTTGTTGATAAAATCGGTGCAGTAGTAAAAGTGGCGACCATCAGTAGCCGCAGTCTGGCACCAGTCGCTGGCTTCTACTAGCTTAAGGCGGGTAGCCAAGTTACCCCAAAACGGATGCTTGAGTAGCATACGCACACGGGCTTTGGTTAGACGGTCACGAACATCTAGTTTCATATAAACTCCTTACTATGCATATATTATATAGCCAAAATGAATTTGTGTCAATTATCGGAATCCGCGTAGGTAGCACGTAACATTTTAATAAGTTGTTCACATGCCGCATCGTTCATGGCTAGTGTAATACTGCCCCAACCATCGCCGCTCATAACAGTTAAGGTAGTCATGCCATCGTCGCGCCGCCCGATCCTATAGTGTTCTTTTGGTGCTGGTTCGACTGCGGGCATTTTAGGCACAGCCTTGGGCTCGGGGAATTTAATCACGTTATCAGGTCCTGTATCTTTCATAAATTTCTTTAAGCCTAAAAATTCTAAAAAATTCATTGTGCTACTCCAATCATGGGACATTCGCCTGTCAATGCTGCCGTATGTCCACGTGGGCATGCTGCTCGAGTTCTATCAACGCCACACCTGGGACAAACCCAACCCGTGTGTTCTTCAACTCCGAAATGCTTATACAATTCTTCTGCGTAATCCGTAAAGTTAGCACATTCTTTCACAATCAACTCGGCGAGTTTATTGGCCCGGCCCGCAAGTTCCGGAGCGGCATAGCCTGCTTCTAACATCAGACGTTTAAGATTATCGTTCATCTGGATCTTTCTCAAAACAAGTTAAACATACAGCATCATATTTCGGGCCGCCTGTGCTGGAAATAGCCACATTACAATATCTGCACAGTATAAAAGCCTGCGTCACTATTGATCCAGGCGGTGACTTATAGATAGGATAGTATCCTTCTTCTCGCTCTACATAACCCAACAAAGTCCGTGTATGGTCCTTGGCCAGTTCTTTTAAAAACTTTTCTTCTTTCATTTGCTCAGTAGCTCGAAGATTTTCTTCGGGTCCATTACATCTGCCAAGTGCTTGACGGATTTGACTGTTACTTCGTATTCGACGATTTCCCAGTCTTGAACAGCGGCACGAGTGTATTCGCTATAACTGTTCATGTTATTGGTAATTGTAGCACGAAGTTTGCCTAAGGTGTCATAGACTTTGCCCGATTTATTCCAGCTGCCATCTGCTTTGCGGAAGTATTCAGGGTTAGACTTCTTGCGAATTTTGTAGTAGGTTAGACTCATTTAGACCTCACACAGCGATAGTTCTCGGGTTTAAGTGCCAACTGACGAGCGGCATCTTCGCACATTTCTTTGGCAGACTTTAGTCCTATGCGGTCACCTTCCATATGGAACTCGCCAATGGGCCGCCAATCCATTTTGGTATGTGTGCTAGATTGTGTGCCAGCATAGCCGACTACCGTCCAAATAACAAGAATATAAGTGTATGCCATTACATTACTGCAATTAAAAAGATAAAAAAAGCCGCAACCGGAAAACCCATAAACAATGCTACCATTGCCAATATAGCACCGTAAAACGCTTTGTCAGAATTCATACATCAATACCGTTCTTAAGTGCATAAGCAAACACTTCTTCGCCTGTGACTTTTACAAGTTGATTGGGTGTTTGAAGTATACTGGCCCAATCACTTGTGCCCCATTTGACATGGACTTTCTTGGGCGTGAACTTGGTAATCTTTCCCATGCCAAATTCACGATAGTGTTGTTGCATGAAGATGACATAGTCACCTAACACAAGTTCTTGCCCAAGAAAGTCTCTCATGCAAACTCCGGATCATAGTCGATGCTATGGCGTTTTCCAGTAAGGACTTCGTTAAACTGCTTCATGCCTTCAACTCGAGCCATGCCCGGCCAGTCTGCGGCGAACAGTTTAAAGTCGTAGCCGAAGCTCTGGACATGGCACTTGTGATCTTCGTCCCAACGCATGCCGCCACCGCCTCCAGTGCCGGTATAGGCACGTTGGCGGCCACTGCGACCAAATAAGCCAGCGAACAGGTCTCCACCTAGGTAAACACCATCCCACTC
>JACCEC011722016.1_pt1 | contig 70195 bp, 69 predicted proteins | sample 7450121 | NCBI WGS metagenome assembly JACCEC01 (sample SAMN15323455, study PRJNA562643) | freshwater metagenome | isolation source: river surface water | place: USA:Blue River Watershed | collected 2017-08-18
GTCGTCATATTATTTATTTCTAATTTGATTTTATTTATTAAAAATCAAATTTATTTTATTATTTTATATTTATTATTATATTTATTATTGTATTATATTCTATATAGTAAATTATATTTAAACAACAACAATCTTCTTTCTACCACCAGTCTTTTTAGGTGGTTTTTCTGTAGTATTACTTTTAATTTGTTTATTCATATTTTCATTATAAATTTCTAATTTTTCTCTATACAATACAATAAATTTATTCAAATCTTCTTTCCATAAATCTTTATCAGTTTTATTTAGTAAATCATTATATAAAGCCAATTTATTTTCATGCATTCTTTTAAGTTCTTCAATCTTCTTTTTGGTTAATGATTTGATTTTCATATTCAATAAATAATCATAACTATAAGTATTGTCATTTGTTATATTTTCTTGTGTTTCTTGATCTTCTCCTCCTTTACCAAATTTAGGATAACCTTTTTCTTCAAGTGTTTGAATAATTTCTTCATCTTCTTTATGTAATATATTTATTTCACCACTAATAAAATCTTCTATAAATCTCACTTTTGCTGAATATATATCCAAATCATTTTGCATATTTTTTAACATATATTCCTTTCTTTTTGAATAATATACTAATCTAATTAAATAAAATTCCTTCAATATATGATCTACAGTATCATATTTAGTAATAATACCCTTATTATTATATAAATTCATATTTGAATAATTGGTATGTTTAGTGTCAGTCAATTTAAATACATTTTCAATTTCTTTATTCACTCTTAATTCTGCCAAATCATCTTTCTTAAATTTCAATGTAAATGATACATTCTTATCAGTTGAATTATTAGAAAAATCAACCAAATATTGCACTTTTGCCTTGTTTTCAACTGTTTTATCAAATAACATACTTTCTAAAAATCCCTTATAATCATCTGTCCATTTACCAATAGGTAATTCATCAATTTGTACTGTTACATCATCAATATATTTAAATGATCCTTTATTAACATATTGTTCTAATCCATAATCATTAATACTTTTGAATTCAATTGATCCTTTAAATCCTCTAAACCATGGAATCATCTTTTCTAATGGTTTATCATCCATTAAATTAATAAGATTACGAACAATAACTTCCGGATTATGTGGTGGTACTTTGGTACTATAACCTGTACCAATTCCTTCTGTACCATTTACTAATACCATTGGAATTATAGGAATAAACCATGTCGGTTCAATTAATTGTCCATCATCTTCATTATAATCTAATAAAGGATTATCTAATGGATTAAATATATGATATGTTAATTCATTTAAATATGTAAATATATATCTGGGTGATGCTGCATCATCACCACCCTGCAATCTACTATTATGTGTTACAATAAAATTACCCAATAAAAATCGTTCATTCTTATCAATCATCCAACCATTAAAATTATTTTTACCAACATATTCAACATTAAATTTTAAATGATTCATTGTTTTTGTTTTTAAATTATCACATTTAATTTTTTTTCGATCAAGTTTAACAGGTATTTTTTCTAATCCGTTACCATAAATAGAAATATTTTTCATTACAATATTATGTCCTTTTTTAGTTTGTTTTTTATTGTCTGTAATATTGATAACTGTAGAATATCCTAAGCTTTTACATATAAAATCAATATCATCAATTAAATGTCCATGTAATCTATTTGATTGTGAGATTTCATATGAATAACTATTCCCACTTTTTTTTAATCGTCCATCTGTATCAATAAATCCGGCTAACAAATTTAGTCTTGTTTCAATATCATTATAAATATAATCTTTAGGTATATGTTTATTTTTAAATAAATTCATTTCTTTTAATATGTTTTTAAATGGATTCATGTCATTTCGTTTCATACCATTAGATGCATAACTTATATTTTCATGTATTACATTTGATTTTTTAAATTTCCAGTCACAAGCAGGATGTTTTTTAGAAGATGTTTGACATCCAATGCAATTTAAACAACTATGTTCAATATCACCAATTGATGTTTTATGTCCAGAATTTTTTCTTCTAATACCATATAAATAACATTCATGTCCATTATTATTTGAATGATGTGTAACATCACAATTAATAGTATCACACCATAATGCAAATGATTTTACTATTTCTTCATCAGCACTTGCAAATCCTGAACCATCATGACATCCATCACCTAACCATGCACCTAGTATATATGGATCAATTTTAACTTCTTTTTTATCCCATTGTATTTGTTTTAAATTACTTATCATATAAAGACCTCTTTTATTGTATTTTGATAGTTTTAAATAATCAATAAGTTTAATATCAATGATTTTATCACATCCATATAATATATTGTTATGTTTTTGTATTTCACATATTATATTATAACCTTCTTCTTTAGTAATTTTAGTTCTATTAAAATGATCTGTTGTATTGTTAATGTTATCATTAGTTGATATGGTTTTTTCAACAATACTTTTACCATCAAAATATTTTAATTTCCATAACTTGTCTGATTTTTTCCATTTAATTGTATTATTATCATTAAAATATAAAGTCAATATATGTTGACTATTTACTGTAAATGTATCATTATTATTGCATATAATTTTATACATATCATCTATACCACTTGTTGTTTTAAGTACTGTTCTCATTGTACCATCATCACCAATTAAATTATCATTTATATTTACTTCATCTGCTCTTTTAATACTACCATCCCACATCAATATAGGTGTTTCAGGAGAAAGACAACCAAACTGACCTTTAGGTTCCAATAAATTAATATTATTGGATCCTACAAAATCTTGTGCTAATCCAATAATTGCTTCAAATAATGATGCTTCACCATGATGATATGCACTATGTTCTCCAATATAACCTGCTAATTGTGCTACTTTCATATCCTTCTTCAAATTCTTTTTAAAACAACTATAAATAACCTTTCTTAATGATGGTTTAAGTCCATCACATACACATGCAATTGATCTCTTACAATCATAATCTGAAAAATGAATTAATTCCTTATCAATAAATTCATGATATAAAATATTCTTTTGAGTTTGTTCAATAATATTATCTTTATCATAACTTTTTAACCACATTTTTCTTTCTTCAGATCGTTTTTTATCAAATGCTAATTCAATCTTACTAACTGATTTATTAATATTATCTTCATCATTTTCAGTATTACCCATTATATAATTAATCTTTTTTGATTCAAAATCTACAAAATATTCTTTACCTTCTTCAGCAGTACTTGTACCAAGACCCTTATAATATTTAATTTCCCATCTCTTAATATTATCTACAACATCTTTCCAATCATTAAATTCTGTCATAGTATAAAATTCACAACAATCATTACTCTTTTTATCTTTAAGAGTTGCTTTAATAATTGGTGTTGCTAATGATATGATAAATCCATTTATTTGTAATAATTCTGGCCAAAATACTGAAAATAAATTAATTAATAAACCTTTAATATGACTACCATCAACATCTGCATCAGTAAATATCATAATTCTACCATAACGTAAATCTTTAATAGTATCTTCCTTATTCTTCTTTTTATTTTTACCATCAAATTTTAATCCCATAATTTTAATTAAATTACTGATTTCTGCATTATTTTTAACTATTTTGTCATCTTTCTCACGAGCATTTAATAATTTACCTCTAAGTGGAAATACACCAAAATAATCTCTACCAACTACTGATAAACCAGCAATAGCAAGGGCTTTAGCAGAGTCACCTTCTGTTAAAATAAGAGTACATTTTAATGACTCTGAACTACCTGCTTTATTAGCATCATCTAATTTATCAATACCTCTTAAACTAGTTGTCTTTTTACCACTAACTTTTTGTAAATCTAAACTTTCTTTAAAATCATTTAATTTCATTGCTCTTTCAACAAGTTTTGTTTTAAGTAACTTTTCAAAAAATTTTTCCGATAATTCACATTTACTGCCAAATTTTGATGAAGGTGTTGTTAATGCATCTTTTACAAGACTATCAAATGTTGGATTATCAATTATAGATTTAACAAAAATAAATATGTTATCTTTAATATGTGCAGGTTTAAGTTCAACCTTCTTTCTTTTAATACCTTTTGATGCAACATATGTTCGTATATTTTTAACTATATTATCTACTACATATTCAACATGACGTCCTCCCTTAATTGTAGAAGATCCATTAATAAAAGATACTTGTTCAAACTTTGCTTCTGGATTTACACAAACTACAACTTCCCATCTATCATTTACTACCTCATGTACTTTTTCAACAGTACTGTCTAAAAAATATTCAACATATTTATCTAATGATTTACAGTCAATTTTAACATCATCTAAATAAACTGATACTGATTTGTCTGTACAAACTGCAACATCAATAATACGTTTTTTAATTAAACTTAATGTTCCTTCATCAATTTTATCTATGCCAAATCTGCACAAGTCTGGTTCAAAAGTAATTTGTGTATAAGGTTTTGCTGTTCCACTTTGCGAAATTGAAGGTGGATTAATAGTTTTCATATTATTTTCGATTGTCTGTTGATATTTTAATTTTCTATCATAATCTAAGGTTTCAATTTGAAAGTTTAGCGAGAATATGCAACTCGCCTTGGCACCAACACCGAATTTGCCGGCAACTTGCCGTTTCTCCTCCAGATCATAGTTTGATGATGTCAGTAAATTTCCAAAAATTAATTCTGGTATCCAAATATTTTCATAACTTTTATGTTGTACAATATCTATACCTCTTCCATCATTAAAAATTTTAATTCTATTTTTTTCAATATCAATATTAATTTTAATTGTACTTACTTTATTATATGAGTGAATATCATTTTTTGTTCTTACTGAATGATCAACCGCATTTGTAAGTATTTCATCAAAAATCTTATATAAACCAGGAATATATCTTATATTTTTAAATACCATTTTATTTTCAATGTCATCATATACCCATGTATCAATATCAACTTTTTCAACAGTTCCAATATAAGCATCTGCATAGTCATATATATGTTCTAATTGTGTCTTTTTAGTATAAGTTTCTTCAATAGTTTTTGATTTGTTACTTGCCATTTTAAATTATATTTTATAAATTATATTTATATATGTATGTTATAATCTTATTTAATAAATTATTATTTTAAGTATTATTTTAAATCAATTTTTTTTATTTAATTTAAAAATAATAATAATTTTATATATGTTTTTATAATAAATTATTATTATAAAAATATTTATTATAAATTTATTGTTAAATTATTATTATATTAAATTATTATATTAAATTATTATATTAAATTATTATATTAAATTATTATATTAAATTATTATATTAAATTATTATTAAGTTATTATTAAATATATTTACTATAATTTTGTGTAAATTCAATCCATTTATTTTTCATTTCAATATTTTTAAAGTTATCTGCTTTCTGTTTTTTCTTTTGATCACTTATCCATTGATATAAATATTTTACTTTTGTATCTACTGAACTTTTCTTAGGTTTTTCTTTATATAAATCAATATAATTTATCAAGTCGTTCAAACTATCATTCCATATTTCTTCATATGTCCTTAAATATATGTAATATTCAGTTTTAAATTTTTCCCATTCTTGTTTAATATATTCATTTTTAAGAATAATTAAATTATATTTATTATGTGTTCCAAGATATGCACGTTGTTGATCTATTAACCAACATGCTAATTTTTTAATATATGGATCAGTATTTGTATAATTAGGGCGTTTTTTATTATTATCAATATAATTCTTAACTTCATTTAACATTTTAAACCATACCTCATCATTCTCCATAAAATATTCTTTATAATTATCTGTAAAAATCCTCCATTTTTCTCTTATTTCTTCATTCTTCATTATATATTCTTTATTGCTATAATGTATTTTTTGTGCTATTAACCAATTACCTAATTCTTTCTCATTTTCATCATTCGAATGTTTCGTTGGACGTCTTTTAAATTCATTAAAAAATTCTATACATCGCAACAGTTTATCATTCCATGTCTCATTAAAATTCATCATATATCCTCCATACTCTTCCATAAATATTTTCCAAAATTGTTTCTTATTTATGTCTTTCATTCCACCTTTATTATTTTCATAATCATTTTTAACTCTATGTAACCAATAACCTAATCTTTTTACATCAATATCTTTATCAGTTAGTGATGGACGTTTATTATTCATCACTATATATTCTTTAGCAAGTTCTAATTTTTCATACCAAGTTTGTTGTATAAACTCTTTTATTCCTAATATATAATTATTTATAACTTTATTGTCATTTGCAATCAATTTATTATTTATTTTTCCATAAAAATTATTTTCATTTAATTTAATTTTATTATTGAAATAAATATCAAATTCTTTTATTCCACTCAATGTATTTAATATTTGATCATATTTATCACACCATATATATACATTAGCAACTTTATATGGATTATTTTTATCAAGTCTAATACAACGCGATAACCTTTGAATTGTTCTAATTTTACTATTACTTGGATAATTTATATATATACTATCACATTTTGGAATATCAATACATTCATCTAATATTCTTACACTAAACAATAGTTCTACATTATCACTAATACTTTCAAATCTTTTTAATATTTCAGTTCTTTCTAAATATCCTGTTGAACTTATTATTTTATCCATATGAATATTCATACAATAAAATTCATTCAATTCTTTCATACCATTCATCATATCTTCTATATTTTGTATATCAACACAATATACAATACATTTTTTAGAACCATTATTCAATAAACATGAAAATAAATATTTACATTTATTTTTGATAGTTGCATCAATATCATAAATAGTTAATTCATTATCTAATTCTTCATTATTTTCATGAATTACTGGAAGCCATATACGATAATCTGTAATATATTTATTTTTAATTGCTTCATTAAACATCATATTATAAATTATCTTACCAAATATTTTATCAGTATTATCATCAATATCTTCATATTCATCTTCTAATTGATATATTCTTGGTGTTGCTGATATAAATAATATTTTATGATGTGACATTAATAATTTATAAAAATTATCAGTTTCTTCAAATAAATTATTTTTTGATAAATTATGAAATTCATCTACTATAAATAATACATCATTAAATAATTCTAAACATTCTGCTATAATATCAATACTACAATATGTAGATGATAATAAAAATCCATTATCATTATTATCATAAATAAACTTTTTAATTTCATTTATATCTCTTGTTCCATCAGTATCAATCAATAAATAGTTTCCAGAATATCCATATTCAATATATCTATCTAAATTTTGTTTGGCAAATTGTTTCAATGGTGAAATAATTACAATTTGTTTATAATTCTTAGATAACAAATAAGATGTTAATGTTTTACCTGTACCACATGGCATTGATAAAATCCCTCTATTTTCAATACAATAATTTTCATATAATTTATTTACTGCTTCTAATTGATAATCATATGGTTTAATATTGATATTATCATCATTATTATTATAATTAATATTATTATCATTATTATCACCATTATTATTTATATCTTTATTTGTGTTCTCATTATCATTATCAATATTTGTATAATCATATTTTACATATTCTAATCTTTTATTTGATGGTAAATACTTTAAATTATATGAAATTTTACTTGTATAATAAACATAACCTTTAATTTTTTTATCTTCTAATGAAAACATCCATGACATAAATCCACCTAAATCATTCATTGTAATTCCATTTTTATATCCATTTTTACATTGAATAATAGAACATAATGTTTCAGTTTCTTCTTGAATAATATCTATTCCAGTATCTCTTAAATTATTTATTTTATTTTCAATTCTTCTAAGTCTATTTTCATTATGATTTCCAATAATTCCACTATTGATTAATAATGTTTCTGGCGTATCATTCCATAAATATGCTTTTTTATGAAGTTTATTTATAATGTAATCTCTAACTTGAATTTCATATCTGTATCCTTTAATTTGATTATCCATTTTATTTAAAATATTCGTAAATTATGACTGTTTGCATATATAAATTATAATTATTATATAAAATTATTTGTCATTTTTTTTATTTTTATATAAAAATAATAATGATTTTTATATAAATATTATAATACTATTTATTATAATATTATGTATGATTTATATTTTAGATACTTAAATTATATATTATTGTTATTGATATTTTTTATCCATTTTACATTTAAAAATATATCTATTATCCTATTAAATGCATCAAAATATTTTATATTTCTCATATTTATAATGTTATTTAAATTTTTTTTTTCATATATAATTCTCATATAACTTAACCATTCATTAAATAAATAACAGTTAGTATCATTATATTCATTAAATGCATCGAATGGATTATTATATAATCCAATAAAAGATTGTTTAAATTCATTCCAATTTAATAATGCTTTATTGAATAATATTTCATATGTTCTATTATTTATTATTTTTACTCCTAATTTCTTAAAATATTTATCAATATCATCCCATGTACATTCTTTTAAAATTTGCACATTTATAACTAAATCATTAGACATATTTTTATTTGTTATTTTATTTATTGGTCTAAATCCAAATTTCATATAATAAGTTTCACCAAATCTAAATGTATTTATTAATTTATAATCTAAATATTTAATTTTACCATTTTTTAATTGACATTTTTTGGTAGAATTATCTTTTAATTCACATTTTTTAATATTAAGTTTTTTCAATAATTGTAATGCTAAATTTATATAAATTGAACCAGAATATTTATTAGATGAACTAATTTGATCAATATATCCTATATTATTTTTAATAATTAATTTTAGATATTCATAACCTGAACTATTTATATTAGTATTTTTATTTTTAGTAATTAATTCAATGTTACCATTATTTCTATATTTTATATTAAATAATATTTCATCTAATTTATTTTTATTTAATTTAATTTTTACAACTGAATTATATGAAGGTAATTCAATATTGTTTATTTTCCATGGGTTAATAGTGTTCATACTTTATAATATTAAACAATAAAAATATTTGTGTAAAATATATTTGAATAAAAAATAATATTAGTAATATCAATATAAAATTCTTCAATATATCTAAATACATTATTATTATATATATTTATTGTGACTAATAATTCAATACATTTAATTTTATTTACAATATTATAATCAAATATAAAAATATTATTATTAATATTTTTATTCCATATAATATAATTATTTTTAAAGTATTGTATAAATTTATTATAATCAATTACATTAAATAAATTTATTATACGTTTTTTATTTGTTGGGTTTATTATTTCCAAATAATTTTTTTCTATATATTTATTTAATTCAATTTTATTATAGTTGTAAATATTTAATATATTATTTTTAATTATGTCAGTATATGAAACATATTTATTAAATAATTTCAATTTATTATATATTATAATATCAAAATAATCAATATATTTTAATGATATGTCATTAAAAATTTCATATTTATAAATATTTAATCTATTCAGTTTATCATATATATTTTCATTTATAAATGATGGACTGATAAAATATCTATATGACATATACTTTTTTATATTTTTATAAAAAAATAATAATTGTAATACTTTGATAATTTCATTATATATTGTGTCATATTGACATTTATAAGTACAATTAATATTTATAAAACAATTATTATTTAATATAACATAATAAATATTTTTATTATTATTATATATTGATAATATTTTATGTGATATTTGTAAAATATACTGTTTATTATATTTTTTATATGAATTATAACTTTCAATAAATCCTGTATAATTATTATTATCAATAATTATATCAATAACATTATTTTTATTACTATATTTATTTATAGTAAAAATATTAATATTATTATTATCATTATATTCAATTTTACATAATAGTCCATTCATATTAAATTTTATTTTATTTTCATCTTCATAAATTATATTTTTTTTGTTTTTTATTTTATAGTAATTTCGTTTATTAATGATTTTCACAAGATATTTTATTACAAATATTTCACCATTCTTTAAGTTTAATAATATTTCAATATCTTTTTTATATTTAATATTTATGATTTTCATTATTATAAATATGTTTATATGTTTATATATTTATATATTTATATATTTATATATTTATATATTTATAAAATTTGCATTTTAATTTTTAACTAATGTAAATGTATATGATTTAACTTAAATTTAACATAAATTTAACATAAAATTTTTAGCATAATTTATTTCCACTAGTTTTATATTCTAATATTTTATTTTCATAATTATATTTAAGAACATTTGTAAATTGAATATGTTGTATTGTAATCATCATAATTGCAAAAATAATCTATAATTTGAATTATATAATGTCTCTTTGTGTATAAATATCATTTCTTACATACATGACAATTTTAAAATAGTTCCCAGTGTAGTAGTTGCTGATTAAATAAAATTGATGGTTAATATTATATAAATAATAAATATTATAATTATTTTATATTACTACAACTGTACTAAAGTTCGTACTTTCAACTTGCTATTTGCAGTCACATAAGATGTCTTGTTTTCGTGGATTGGCAACTACCAGTCCTGACAAGTTCAAACTCAATAATAAGTTTAATGATCTCCTAAAATCGATCATGTCAATGACCGTCGATGAGTTTAAACAGTTTTTGAACTCTTTAACGGTATATGACATCGGTTATGCTTTATTGTTTTATTTGAATACTGACAAAGAAACACGCGACGCTTATCTTCCTGAAAATGGATTCAAGCAAATTCTTCTTGCATACTTCAATAAAATCGTTTGGGAATGGCCGGTTGATGGATCTGTCAATACAGATGCCGAAAAAATCGAACAATATAATTCAAGATTGAATTATATGTTGGAGGATCACTATAACAAAGATCTGGCTGGCTATATTTTCAACACGTTACGCAATACTTGGGATATTCGTTCTGCGTATTATTCAGTAATTGATTTTATTGAAAGAACTGTTTTTTTACAGAAATGTAATGATGTTCTTATTCACAAAGTAACTATTGAAGAAATCGAATATTTCACAAATAATAACCACCGTGTCAATATTGGTTCCACCATTACCGTTAAAAGTGTATGTTAAACTAATATTATCATAATCATAACATAATATTGATATAATATTGATATAATATTAATTGTGTCCTAATCCTAATGTTTTAATTTAATGTTTCAATGATTAATTTTTAGTATTTTTTAAAAAATATTATAATAAGCCTTCATTAAATATTTTCATGTATTATGAAAAATAATTGATATAAAAATCACTTTACATATATAATAATATATTTATTAAATTACATTATTAAGATACCATTAGAAATATGATTATATTATCTTACCTCATAATATATTTTATTTTTTATAATATTATTATATTTAATATAAATAAACAATATAAAATAAAATATATATATTATACTATATATCTAATAATTAAAATGGATAATTGTAGTAGTGAAATATCAATAGATTTAAATAAAAAATTGATTACAAATAATACCAAGAATAATATTACAATAAATATTATAAAACACATATCTACTTCAAAAATGAGTAAATTAGAATTATTGGAAAGATGTAAAGAACTTGGAATTACAAAGTGTAGTTCAAAAAATAAATCACAATTAATGGAACTTATTAATTCAAAATTAAAGTTACAAGAAGATATAATTATTAAAGAAACCGAAACTAACAATATATTAGAGACAAAAACCATTAATTTAACTGATAATAAACTAAAAATGATTGATTTATTTGCAGGAACTGGTGCATTTACTTTAGCATTTCAATCAACAAATACTGTAAATGTAGTATTTGCAAATGATATGGTAGAACATTCTAAAAATATTTACGATGAAAATTTCAGTCATAAACTTACACTTGAAGATTTAAATGAAATTAAAGTTGAAGATATACCATCACATGACATATTAACAGGAGGATTTCCATGTCAGCCATTTAGTATTGCAGGTCATCAAGAAGGTTTTAAAGATGAACGTTCAAATGTTTTTTGGAAAATTTTATCTATAATTGATTATCATCAACCTAAATGTGTTATATTAGAAAATGTTAAAAATCTTGTATCACATGACGATAAAAAAACATTCAATATCATAAAAAGTAATCTTGAAAAAAAAGGTTATAATATATGCTATAAAATTCTAAATACTGCAGAAATTACTGGTATTCCACAACATAGAGAAAGAATTTATATTGTTTGTATTAAATCAAAAAAGGTATTTGATAAGTTTAGTTTAGATTTTCCTAAAATTGAAAAAAAGAAAATATCAGAGTTTCTTGAACATGATATTCCTACTAAATATTATTATACTGATAAATCAAGTACATGGGATCTTGTAAAAAAAAGTGTAGTAAAAAAAGATACAATTTATCAATATAGAAGAGTATATGTAAGAGAAAATAAAAGTTGTGAATGTCCTACATTAACTGCTAATATGGGTGAAGGTGGACATAATGTTCCTCTAGTTCTTGATACAAATGGAATTCGAAAATTAACACCAAGAGAGTGTTTTAATTTTCAAGGGTTTCCATTATCATACAAATTGCCAAATTTAAGTGACTCTAAACTTTACAAACTTGCAGGAAATGCTGTATCTGTTCCTGTTGTAAGATTAATTGCGAATAAGATTATCCCATTACTTCAAGAGGAATAAATATATTGTTAAATGTTCCTTCATATACTTTATTACAATAAGTTTTTATTTGTGGTTGTAAATAATCCCAAGTCAAACGAGGACGGCGTCCTTGTTTAGTTTGATCTTCAAAAGTTTGGGTTTTATTTACTTTTATATTTTTCCATTCAGTTGATGTTCTTTTCAATATAACTTTATATAATATAAATATATCGTCTAACCATTTTCTAGCATCAAGAAAATATATTACGTCCCAATCAGACATTGGTGTAAATGATAAAGGACCATCGCTTATAAAACATTTACATTCTTGTTTTCCTTCTTTTTTGGATTCTAAATCTCCTGTTTTACAATCCCATCTTGATGTTTTATCATTTAATTTATTATGAATAATTTTTTTTACAATATTTTCACTTATATCTTCTGGAATAGATGGTAATCTTACTTTTACACCAATTTTTATTGTTGTATTTATTCTTCCAATTACATATGATTTATGTAATTCAAATTGTTCTTTTAATAATTCTTCTGAATAACTGTCTTCAACCATTGTATCTACTTTTAATGGTAAAATTATCTTTATATCATTTTGCATTTTAGTTTTTAATTCAATATTTGTGTCAGTTTTTACTTCAATTATCATTTCAGTTTTAACTTCATTATTGGGTTCAATATTTGTTGCTGAAATTGGTATAGTTATTATCTTACATGTACGCTTATTATGTCCATCTTGCTTACAAATAGAACATTTAATTTTGGATATTTTTTTATTCATTTTAAGTATTATATTTATTATATTAATTTATATAATATTCATTTAGATATTTCATATCAATTTTTTTTATAAATCAATTTTTATTAAAAAAATTTAGGAAAAGTGTATATCTAATTATTCATATAAAATATATTTATATTCTACCTCTTTTAAAAAAACTAATTAAATCAATAACACCATTTAAAGGTACTCTTATTAAATTAATAAATGCTATTAATAATTTTGTTATGGCAGCACCCATATTAATAGATGCTTTGAATATATTCATTATATTCATTAAATTTTTTATAATTACATACATTATATTTCCAATTTTTACATATATATTAAATATTTGTGTTGCTACTAATGATAAATCTTCAAATGCACGTTGTTCCATTGATGCAATTACTTTTCTAAATTCATTCATAGTACTTTGTATAAAATTAATATTACTATTTAGTTTATTTGTAACATTAATTTGATCGATCATACTTGCATTAAATTGTGATGAAAACTGTGCTGAACTACACTTATTGGAAGTATCTGTAGGATCGCCAGGGGCTATACCAATCATTTGTAAAAATGGTCCAATTGGAGAACACTTTAATTGATCCCAATTATCATTTATAAAATCTTTATTATTTTTGGATATTAAAGCACCCATTATATATCTATCTATTCTTATATAATAAAAAAATTATATAAAAATATATTGTTTAAGTTTATTTAATAAGATTTATCTATTATTTTATAATATATTATATATAATGAATACTGATATTAATCATGATAATTTACAAAATATATTAAGTGATGATAAATATAAATTAGTATTTTTAAAAGCAATATTATTAGGAATACATTATGGTAAAAGTAATAAATCAGATTTCTATATGAATAATATTAAAAATGAAATACATAAAATAAATGAAATTAATAAATTAAATGAAATTAATAAATTAAATGAAACAAAACATAATATTGCTAATAATTCAAATACAAATATAAATATAAATGAAAATAAAAATTTAACTATTATTAATAATCAACAACAAATATTAAATCTTGAAAATCAAAGAAATAATATATTAAAAAATATTCAAAGATTAGTTCAACTTAATTATAATCAAAATAAAATTAATATTTTAAGAATGAGACTTGCAAATATTAATTTTGAAATTAATAAATTAAAAACTAAAATCTAAATACAAATTCAATTATTTTATTTAGATTTTATTTACATTATATTTATTTTTAATTTTAATCTTTATCAATATTTAACATAAAATCGTATAATGTTCGTAATAATTCACCAGTACCTCCATAATGTCTAATATCATTATGTTTTTCAATATAAGACACTCCTGCAATATCTAAATGTATCCATTTAGAATTTTTAGGAACAAAATTATATAAAAATGCACCTACCATTATAGCACCTGCTCTAGTTTCTTTTGAATCATTTCTTAAATCTGCTATTTGTGATTTAGTCAATGCTATATATTCTTCCCACATTGGTAATTCCCATATCTTTTCATTATTATCATTACCTAATTTAATCATTTTTTGTATATATTTATTATTTGTACCCATTATCATTGTCGACATATCACCAAATATACTTGATGTTTGTCCGCTTAAAGTACCGATATCAATACATAAATATGGATTATAATTTTTTGCATATCCTAATGCATCTGCTAATATTAATCTACCTTCAGCATCTGTATTTAATATTTCTACTGTTTTACCTATATAAGATTTTACTATATCACCAGGCTTTACTGCAATACTACCTATATCATTTTCTACTATTGGTAATATTCCTATATAGTGACCTTCAATATGATTTATACTAAGTAACTTTAATAATGCATATACAATTGCACTTCCTGTCATATCACTTTTCATATCACTCATATCACCATGTTTCAAATTATAACCACCTGTATCATACATTACACCTTTACCTAATAATACTATCGGTTTATCTATTATAGATTTCTTTATATTTTTATATTCTAAAATAACCATTAATGCTTTATTTTTACTACCTTGATTTACTGATAATATTAAATTACAACCCAGTTTTTTAAGTTGTTCTTCATTTAATATTTTTAATTTTATATTTGTTGATTTAATATTATGTTTAATATATTTTAAATAAGAAGTAGAATTTAATATATTAACTGGTTTATTAATTAATGTTCTAATTTCATTTTGTATAGTAGCCTGTAAAATGGCCTTTTCAATTACTTCTAATCCAGTTTTTTTCGAATTATAAAAATATATAGTTTTTTTCATGTCCTTTTCATTTTGTTTATTTGTTTTAAGTTCATTATATTCATAATTTCCTAATATAAATGATATTACTTGATTTTTTATAATATTATAATCTGTACCAATAACATCTATTAATATATTTTTATCTAAATTATCTTTTGTACTTATTTTTTTCCCAATTAAACCATACATATGATATAATGAGTTATTACTACATTTTTGACTTTCTTCAACACCATAAAATATAACTTTATAATTATCTGTATATAATACTTTTTCAAAGTTATTTTTAATTTTAAAACCATCAAACATTTTTTTAGGTAATGTTTTAATATTTAATAATTTTTGAATGTTTGCAATATTTATCTTGTAATTATTACATAATACAAAAATATAAGTATCAATATTTTTTAATATTTTATTACAAACTTTATAATTATAATTCATTTATAAATTTATATAATAATAGAACATATAAATTTATAATTATTCATAAAATTCATATTCATAAAATATAAATTTACAACATATCAATTAATTTATAAAAATCATTACATTTTTCATTATTATGTAAAGGTAATAATGTAAATAATAAACTATTACAAATCATTTTAATAATATTTATATAATCATCTCCCAATGTAGATTTAATATAACTATTAAATACATCTAATAATTTCATTTTATAATTATTTGAAACTATTTTATCAAATAATATTTCATCATATCCTATTAAACTTTGGTATATTTTAGCATAATCATATAATATATCTCCATATATAGTTAATTTATCATCTAATATACCTCTCATATCAATTAATTTAAAGTTGTTATTTTGATCTATTAAACAATTACTAAATACAGCATCTCCATGAATAATTCCATATATACCATTTTTATTACTTTCATAATTATCAAAATATTCTATTAAACTTTTATATATAAATTTACTATTAATATACTTCTCATATAATTTTATATTATTATTATATCTTTCTTTAATTTTATTTGAATAATTACTATATATATTAATATTAGTATTTATATTAGTATTTGTATTTAATTTTAAATTATGTATAGTATGAAATAAATAAAGGTATTTTTTTAATAAATCATCTGTAAGTGATTCATTAACATATAAATATGATAAAGTTATACCATTTATCTTTTCAATTGAATACCAATTTTCTCCATTATTAATGAATATTGGAAAATATTTTTTTATTTCATCTGGTATATTTTTATAATAATATATTTCACCATTTAATTTTGTGGTATTATTTTCACTAGTTTTAATTATAATATCAAGTTTATCATTTTTTATTTCATTAAAATATCTTTCTTTAACATTTGTTTTATAAAATCCAAATTGTTTTTCTAAATCTTCTGTTGAATTAACTATAGTATTATCTATATAAAAATTTGCATATGGTTTTCCAAAATATATTTCATCATATTCTATATTATATTTATCAAGTGTATCAAATGTTATATTTGCAATATTTTTAGTAATTAATCCAATATTATTATTATATGACTTCATTCCCCTAGATGTATATAAAATAATAGTATGTCCCATATTTTTCAAAAATTTCAAATAATCTATATTTTTATATATCGGTTTAACTGTTGTATAATCATTATATACTTCTGGCATTGTAAATAATACATTATCTATATCAAAACAAAATCTACTTTTATTATCATTATAATTAGAACTGGAACAATATATTTTTAATTGTAAAGGTGTTCCTACACATGAAAATTCACTATTATTTATCAATACGCTTTTAAAAATATAATTATCTTTCAACATTTCTTTTATTACACATGAAATATAATATTCATTTATCTCTCTAATATTTTCATTTATTATTTTTTTACAATAATCTAATAATATATTACCATTTAAAAAACAATAACATCCAGTATTTGCATAATTAGATATTTTTACTTTTTCTTTTATATCAAATATAGTATTGTCATTATTTATATTTATATATGAAAATATGGCTTTATTATCGTAATCTTTAAAACATACAACTGCATTTGTAGAATATTCATAATCTCTATATTTTTTAAGAATGTCTATATGATAAAATGTATCACAATCTAATAATATACATTTATTATTTATGTTTATTTTTGGTATATTCAAAGATTTTATATAATTTAATCCATATAATATTGTTTCTGTCGCACCTTCAGTTTGTTTATTTAATTCAATTAAATACAAATTATTTAATTTATTCTTGTATTTATCTATCATTATAGTATTAAAATTATATTTATTTAGTTCTTTATTATAAATAATAAATATATTATCTTCATCTCTAATATTTAAACTATCAATTAAATAAAAAATCATTTCTTTACCAAATATATTTATTAAAGGTTTAGGTTTATTGTAACCATCCTCTTTAAATCTCTTACCTAATCCTCCTAATGGTATTATTATATTCATAATATATTTATTAATTATTATATTTTTGAATATTAAACATATTAATTTATATGATATTGATATTCAAATAAAATATGATATTCAAATAAAATATTATACTTATAAATTATATATAATGAAAAATAAAATATTTTATTTAGGTGTTCATATAAATGAAAATAGATTTGATACATTAATGGATACACTTGAATATGTAAAAAAATTAGGTTGTAATGTATTACAAATTTATATGGGAAATAGAACATTAACAACACTCCGTGAAAAACTTGTATTTTCAACTCAACAATCAAAACAAATAAAAACTTTTTTAAAAAATAATAATATTAAATTAGTTATTCATGCAATTTTAACATTAAATTATTGTAATGATCCAACTTCATTAAGATATAAATGGGGATTAAATAATTTAATATATGATATGAAAGTTGGACATAAAATTGGTGCATTTGGTGTAGTAATTCATATGGGTACTCATAAAACTGATAAAATAAATTTAACATATGATGAATGTGTTATTAATTTTATAAACTCTATAAAATTTGTTTTAGATAATACAACTAAAATAGATATTTTATTAGAAACTCCCGTTAATAGAAAAAATATTGTTGGTGGTACTATTGAAGGTATGGCTAATATATATAATAAAATTCCATTAAATTATCGTAAAAGAGTTAAATTATGTATTGATACACAACATATATTTGTATCAGGATATAATTTAAGAAATTTGGATATTACAAAAAATTATTTTAAAAAAGTTGATGAATTAATTGGATTAAAAAATTTAAAGTTAATACATTTAAATGACTCTGATAAAGAATTTGAAACAAAAATAAATCGACACCAAACTACTCAAAAAGGATTTATATTTTCTAATGGTGGTATATATTCATTATCTTATATACTACAATTAGCATATAAAAATAATATTCCTATTGTATTAGAAACAGTATTTGAAGAATATAAAACTGAACTAAGAAATCTTAAAAAATTATATATAGGTGGTGGTATATCTAAATTAAATAATATATTAAAAATATTGAATGATATGTTATTATATTATACTAGTTTAAATAGTAAATCTAAAAATGCATCTACAAAATTTCGTATTGAAAGTTATAGTAAAGCAATTGATAGTTTAAAAAAATATAATAAAAATATTTGTAATACAAATGATATAAAAAAACTACCTGCGATTGGTAAAGGTATGTTTAATAAAATAACTGAAATATGTAAAACTGGAAAACTTAAATCATATGAAAATTTGAAAAAAAATAAAACATTAAATGTTAATTTTTTAAAATCATTAAATATATTTAAAAAAATATGGGGTGTTGGTTCAATAAAAGCAACTGAATTTATCAAAAAACAAATATATACTATTGTTGATTTAAAAAAAGCAATAAAAAATAAAAAAATTACTTTAACAGAACAACAACTTATTGGACTTAAATATTATAAAGATTTAAATACACCTATACCTAGAAATGATATAATTAAATATACTGAATATATGAATATAATACTAAAGAAATATAATGTGAAACTATATAATGCAGGATCATTTAGAATGGGTAAGAATTATTCGGGTGATATTGATTTAATACTTACAATAAATGATAAAGATGATATAAATACTATACATGATATTATATATAATGAACTTGTTAAAAATAATTTTATTAAAGAAACTTTAATGAAAGGAACTGAAAAGGATATTTATATTGTTAAAATGGATTATGATAAAATATATCGACAAATGGATATTATATATATTAATAAAAAATATTTACCATGGTATTTATTATATTTTGGTTCAAGTAAAGATTTTTCAAAAAAAATTAGATATGAAGCATTAAAAAAAAGTTATAAACTAAGTGAAAAAGGTATGTTTAATAAAAAAACTGGAAAAAAAATAAATTTTAATCCAAAAAATGAAAAAGATATATTTAATTATTTAAATATTAAATATATTAAACCTGAAAATAGAAATAAACTCAATAATAAATAACTAATTTAAAGTTACTTATTAAAATTACTTATTAAAGTTACTTATTATATAATAACATTAAATATATTTAATATATTATTTTTTTTTACCTAAGTCATAACCTATATTTATTAAAGAATTTTCAATTATATTAATGGCATTATCCAATTTATCTTTTGTTGTTAATTTAATATCACATATTTCATTACTGTCATCAAAAATATCACAATCTACATAAACTGTGCTTCTATCGTAATACCATTTTCTTTTAATTTCTTCACTTGTAGGTTCTCGTATTGATTTGTTTTTACTATTATATATAGAAATACCATCACATTGATATACTGTACCATATAAACATATTACTGTATAACAATCTATAATTATATCTATATTTAGTAAACGTGGATCATTTGGTTCATCATATGAAATAGGATTTAAAAATTTTAATTTATCACATAATATATTATTAACTTCATATGCATTTATATAATTATTATTACTCATATTATATTATATATTTAATATATCTTTATATAATTTGAAATAATTTGAAATAATTTGAAATTGAAATAGATCTAAAATAACTTTAATAAATAACTTTATGAATAATTTACATAATTTCACTAAAAATATCAATATTATTATTTTCATTATTATTATTACTTGGAAATTTAATAATAGGTGTTTTTGTTTTGGGAACAACTGTATTTTTAATTGTATTTTTAATAAATTTCTTAAAGTCATTTGTATGTATAGTAGTATTTGATAAGGATTGAGGATTAATACTTGGATATATTAATTCTTCATACCATTTCAAATATGGATGATATAATGTTTCAAATGTACTTATTTGTTTATAAATTTGATTTTTAATTTCATGATTTACTTGATTTGATTTAAATAATACTATTTTATCAACATAATTAAATATTAATTTAAAAAAGTTTAAATATACAGTCATTTCATTTTTTATCAAATTAAATAAATTTAATTCATTTACTCCATCTAAGTATTCATTTAATGAACCATAAAAATTATTATATATTTTATTAATTGAACCAATATATTCATTATTTAAAGTTTCAATACTTTTAATATTAAGGTATAACATATCATAATCATGTATTTTATCAAGTAAATTAGGTGCATTATTTCTATTATTTTCATTTATAAAGAAATTTGATATAGAATTAGTTGTAGTGTTTGTTGTAGTTGTTGGTTTTATATTACTACTATTATTATTATAAATAATATAATCACTTAATTGATTTTGAGTTTTATTTTTTGATTGAGTTTGTAAATCAATATTTATTTTATGGGTTAATTCAAAAATATTACTGAATGCTAATATTCCTGAATTATTATTTGTATTGGTAATATATTGTAATAATTTATTTCTTTCATCAATATATTCTTTAAACATACCATAATAAAATGATTTTGTTTTATCTTTAAATTCATTTTGAAATATTTGTATAAAATATGGTTGATTACTATTTTGCTCACTAATTAATAAATTATTTTTATTTTTATTAAATTTATGTAATAATAGTGAAAATGATATTTCATTAGTTAAATTACTATATGCTTTACTTTGATCTTCTTCCTTAAGTGATGTAAATCCACTCTTTAATTTTTTGGTAATTGTTGTTTTTTTATATGTAATGTATGAAATAAAATTATTATCATCAATATTACTTTTAAAATCATAAAACAAATTTTTTTTTGATATTTTATATGTAGATTTTGATATTTTAATATTTTCAAATGTCTTTATATTTCCACGTAATATATCAATTATCATATTTTGTATTGTTTCTAATTTTTCAATTGAATTTTTAATATTAAAATAAATTGATATAATTTTAGAACCAGTATTATCATCTTTATTGAAATAAATACCTGGTATTAATGGTAATCCATAATTTTCATCACTCAATATATTTATTAAATTTATATTAGAGTCTATTACACTTGTGTCAAAAAATGGACGTATGTTTTTACTCTTTAAGTTCATATATACTATTTATAAAATAATATATTTTTTATAAAATAAATTAATATAAAAGAATTCGAAATGATATATTATATATATTAATAAAATGGAATATCAAGTAGTTGAAACTAATACAAAACCATTAGTTGATAATAATGATAATAATAAATATGAAGATAGTATTGATGATGAATTCAATGAAGATAATACTGTAAATGAAAATGATGATGAAAATGATGAAAATGATGAAGATGATGATAATGATGAAGAAGATGATGCAGATGATGAAAAAGACGATAATAAAAATACTGAAGAGACTGAAACTGAACCTATTAAGAAAAAGAGAGGTAGAAAATCAAAACCTAAAGATGAAAGTTTAGAGATTGAAAAGGTTCAAAAAAAGAGGGGTAGAAAGCCAAAAGTAAAAGAAGTAGATGAAAATGAAAAGATTCCCAAAAAGAGAGGTAGAAAGCCAAAGGAAAAGATTTATTCAGTAAAGGAATTACCAAAAACATTTTTTGAGGAAAATAAGAATGAAACATATATATTACATTTACCCATTAAATTAAGTGATACAGAAAATTTGAATGAGCCAAAACCAAATATAAATGAATTAATTACATATTCATTATTAGATGATAAACCTGATACATATGAAAATTTAGAAAATTACATGTTATTATCAAATAATAAAATTAGCGATAATTTAGTATTTGATACTGATGAGTCTGTTAATGATGAAGAAAATGAAGAAACTGAAGATAATGAAGACAACAATAAAACTTATAATCAAATAATTGAACAAAAAAATCAACAACAAAGTGTATATGCAGAAGAAGAAGATGAAACTAAAACAAATAAAATTATTAAAAAGAACTTAAGAAATATTATGTATGAGTTTATTAATTCAAATAATGAAAAAACATGGCCTGACTCTACTAATACTTATTGTTGGTGGTGTTGTCATCCATTTACAGGTGCTCCTTGTGCATTACCTGAATTATATAAGAAAGAAAAGTTTTATGTAAGTGGTTGTTTTTGTTCATTTAATTGTACTGCATCATATAATTTTAGTAAAAATGAAGATACTATGTGGGAAAGATATAGTTTATTAAATTTAATGTATAAGAAACTTTATAATAACAAGTTTGTAAAGGTTAATATGGCACCACCTAGAGAAGTATTAAAGATTTTTGGTGGATATATGAGTATTGAAGAATTTAGAGAAAACTCTTTAAAAAATGATAGAGTTTATACTGTAATTAAACCACCTTTAGTATCAATTATACCAAAAATTGAAGAAAATATTGCAAGTTTAAATGTTAAAGGAACTAAAGGAAATCAACTAGTTATTAATGAAAATATTTTAAATAAGACACAAAATAATTTGAAATTAAAAAGAAATAAACCAATTACTAATCCTAATAGTACTTTGCAATCATTTATGGCTTTAAAAATAATTTAATATTTTGGAAATAATTTTATATTTAATGAATTAATATTACTAAATTTTATATTTAATAATTTTATATTTAATAATTTTATATTTAATTTAAAGAAAATATATTTTTGTTTTTTTTCTGTTTAATAAAAAAAAAATATAAGTATATAATATAATTAGAAATGAGTACTCCTTCTAACATGAGAAATTTTACTGTAAATAGTTACAACTTTTATGGACAACCATGCATTAAGCCCGGTAGTATATATACCAATGTAGAAAGTGATTTAAATTATTGGAATAAGAACTGTATTGAGCCTTATTCTGCCTACTCCTATTGGTACAGACGTTTTCCGAATCAAACCAAATACTTAAACTGCTATAACATTCCATGGAAGGATCCTTTACTCCATAACAAATGGGGATATGTCCATGCAGTTGGTAAATGCTCACCAAAACCAAATATGCATTACAATACTGTAATTGATGGATTTAAATTTTATGATACTAAAATTAATACCACTAGTAAAAATGTCACTTATGTTAAATAAATAATATTTTTTGATATAAATTACTTTTAATATTTTATGGATTAAATTCAAATGTAATAATATTATTTATATTGAATAAATGATAAAATTTTTACATAAAAAATTAATATTTATACTAAATTTTATATAAAATTATTATATATTTTTATATAAAATAAAAAAAAATGATTAATTTAATATATTAATTATTAAATTTATGTATTTTAATATTACTAACAATAAATATATATTAGGAACAATGAATGCAATACTAAAAACATATTTGAATGAAAAACAATATAATATGATTTGTAAATATTGGAGAATTATAGAAAAATATAAGTCAAAATTAGAAAATTTTGATTACTCATCAAAATATATGAGTTATGAAGAATCTTCAGATGATGAAGAAACTATAGCAAAATGTGTTGAATACAATAAACGCATAGAAAAACATTATCATAAACTTCAAGGACGATTAAATTATTATGAACAAGAATATGTAATTTATATACATAATATTGGTTATAAATTTAATGATAAAACCCAAAATGAACATTTATTTAATTTGTTAAACAATGGAATTTTATTAGATAACTAAAAATGTAATAAAGAATTATAAATCGCAATTTGTAATGTTAAAAATTTAATATATTTATCATTAAGATATTTAATTATTGTAATGAAATATACTATATAAAGACTATTTAATTATAAAAATAATATTAAATAATATAAATATAAAATGAAAATAGTGTCATGGGATGTTGGAATATATAATTTATCATATTGTATATTAGAACAAATAGATATAAATGAACATCCTAAAATAATTGAATGGGATATTGTAAATTTAGTTGATAATGAAAAAATGAAAAAGAATGCAAATTTATTATTTGAAAATATACCTCGTAAATTATATGAATTACCACAATTATTAGATGTTGATATGGTAGTTATTGAAAATCAACCATCTTTAACAAATCCTAGAATGAAATCTATTCAAATGATATTATATTCATATTTTTTAATTTTAGGTAAAACTATTGGAAATGAAATTACAAAAAGTTATATTGATAAAATTGATTTATGTTCTGCATCTAATAAATTAAAAGTATATAATGGACCCAAAATTAATTTAGATAATTTAAAAGGTAAAGGTAAAAAAAATAAAAAAATAATCGAAGATGTAACTATTAATACTAATAATAATATTATAAATAATTATATTGATAATAATAATCAAGAAGATTATATAACAGAAACAGAAGATGAAGAAGATCAAAATAAAAAATCAAAAACAAAGACAAAAGAACCTAAATTAAAATATGCTGATAAAAAAAGACTTGCAATAGAACATGCCAGATATTTTATTGAAAAATATAATAATGAATATATGACATTTTTTAATAGTCATAAGAAAAAAGATGATTTGTCTGATTCCTATTTACAAGGAATTTATTATTTACAACAAAACAATAAAAGTAAATTAAAAAAATAATTTAAATTTTATAAAATTATTTTATAAAATAATTTTTAAATTATTAATATATATTTATATTGTCTATAAATATATAATATAAATGGTTGAATACATTAAATCCAATAATAATTATTATTATAAAGTACATAAAAATGGTAATAAAACAAGAGTGTCAAAAGAAGAATATTATAATAAAATACGTAATAATAAATTAATTGGTGGCCATAATATGAATAATGAAACTAATAATAATATTGTAGTTAATAATGAAATTATATATAATTTAAATCCAAAACATATTTATATATGTGGATTTTTACATAATGATAATGCATTTGTATTTAAAAATACAACAAATACTATAAATAATTTGAAGCAAATACAAGAAAATATATCAAATATACATATAGTTTGTGCAACATCAAATTTAAATATAAACTTAATTACAAACTTATCTAATTATATTCTTAATGAAACAGGTATTAAATCTAATCTGATCAAATATATATCAGACAATAATAATAATACAATATTAAACTTAATGGGTTCAACTAAAGTAATTTTAATACATAATGAACCTAAATAAGTTTAAATAGATAATTGTATTCCACCTTTCTTATTTTGTGTAAAATTTCTTTTGGGTGATGTTTTCATTTTAACTGATCCATCAGAACTGACTGATCCACCATCATTCAATTCATTTAATATTTCATCTATTCCAACTGGACCACTCATTTTAGGTTGTGGTTGGGGTCCTGCTCTACTTGGTTCTTGTTGAAATCTTTGATTAATTTTATTATTCATACCATCTTTCATCATATTTCCTACAAAGTCATTTTCACCAAATTGTTGATTAATATTTCCAGTCATATTTCTTGCGGCCGCTTCTGTAATGTTTCGCATGATATCAGGATTTTGTTTAAGTATATCACTTAATTGTGGTGATGCTGATTTGAATATAGAATTTGTAATATGAAATAATGCTGCACTACCAGCAACCATTGATACTAACTTTAATTCAGGAGCCATTTTTACACTTTCACTATATTTATCATGTAACTCTTCAAATACTTCATCATAATCAGATATATTTTCCAATACATTTTCAGACCATCCTGATAATTTAATATCAAAATAATCAAATTTCTTATTTAACCATTCAATACCACTAACAGTACCCATTAAAATCTTTCTACTAAATCTAATACTCTTTTCAACATCTCTTTGTTTCTTTAAACGATCTCTCTCATATTTAATATCTTCATAAGATGATGCCATACTATATCTTTTTGTTGTGGGATAACCTTGTTTTTGTAATCTATCTAAATCAAATAACATTTGTTGTTTTTCTTGTTGTATCTCTTCATAACTCATCTTTTTAACAGGTTTAGATACTTCACTTTCATCATCTTCATCATCATCTGTATATTCAGTTTGTGAATTTGTTGTTTGTGTAGTATTTTTATTATGAACTGCACTATCAATAGATGAATAATCATCATCATCTTCGTCATCATCTGCATCAGATCCAGACTCATATTGTGTTTTAGAATTTCTTTGTGAAGTATGTGTATTACCAGATAATATTTCATCAGTACCAGATTCAACAGAGTCTTCTGTTGCATAACTTGATTCAGATGAATCTGACTGAATTGCCTTTTTATTATTTGCTAGTCCTGAAAATGTACTTAAAGGTATTTTTTTACCTGCATTATGATTAATTTTATATTTTTTACCATCAGATATATTAATAGTATTTGCACCGCTAGACAACATTGGTTTTATATTATTACTAATGTCATCTCTTTTTAAGTCAAAATTACTATTATTAATCTTTATATTATTAGTGCCTAAAGGAACTGTGGAGATATTACTATTTTTAAAGTCAGATTCTCTATTAATTACAAAATTATCCATTTACCTAATTATAATATAAAATGAAAAAAATAAAATAAATATTACGCATTATTATAATTTCTTATTATTTCTTTAGCCTTATTATATTCCTCTAAAGTAACTTTATTTTTATAATTTTCTCGTATTGTATTATCTTTAATTAAACAGAATGTACTTTTTTCATTTATAAAAAAATTTACAACTATAAAAAATAAAAGTGATAATAATAAAGATATTTTAATATCTCTTGTTGCCATAAAAAATACTGAAAATAATACCATACATCTTAATATAAAATATTGTGTAAATATTGAATCAAGATTTTTAGGGAAATCAATTGCTAAATATTTACCTCCAATATTTGTCATTAATAAAATACATCCTGCAAATATTTTATTATTAGAAATTTCAAATAATAGATTATCAATCATATATATTAATTATTAATATTATTTTTTATGTTTATTAAACAATTTTTTGCATTTCATTTTTAATATTTTCAAACAAGTCTTTTATTTCAGTAACTTTTTGTTTAAATGGTTCTATTTTAATATCTCGTTCATTATCTTCATCTTCAAAATTAAAATTTGAAAATTTCTCTTTTATATCTTGAAATATACTTAAATCTTTAAATTTTTCCAAATATTTATTATTTTTAAATCTTTCTGTAAAATCAACATTAAAATATATTATTATTAATAATGCTATAATTAATAATATTAAATTATAATTTTGATATATAAAATATATGATTATTAATAGAAATAAATATTTAATATTTGTTTTTGAATATAATGCATTCATTTTTTTGTCACTAGAAATAAAAAATAATAATAATATAACTAATACTAATAAAATTATATTTTGAAACATTTAATATTACATCATAATTTTTTTTTAATTAAAATACTAATTTAATTAAAATTAGGAATTAAGAAAATTTAATTATCTTAATTATACATAGAATACTTTTTAAAATATGTCTAGAATATCCTACTGTTCTTTAGAAGAAGCATGGGGAAACTCATTTAAAGATAATTTGAAACATAATCAAAACAAAGATCAAGAACTAGATCAAAATAATTCTCAAAAAAATATTAATAATAATAAAATATATGATAGAAATAAATATAATAAATTAATAGAAGATTCCATTGATGATCGTAAAAATGTAATTAATAATATGAATAATATTGAAAGAAATATGCAAAATAATAATTATGAAACAAGTTTAGTTAAATATGATAATTATAGATTTAATCCAATGAATAAAGTATCAGGAATAACACCTGATAGAGAACCTGTTTATACACCTTATAAAGAAAATTTAGAAAAGAAACATTTACAAGATAAATTAACATATTTAGAAAATGAATTTAATAAATATAAAATATTAGTTGATAATTCAAATGACAATTATAATAATTATAATGATTATAATAATAATTCAAATATAGAACATTATAGTAATGTAAATAGTTTCAATAATATAAATAATAAAGATACTGATATGATTGATTTAATAGTATTAATAATTATTGGATTATTAATGATATTTATTTTAAATTCAATATTTAATATAGGTAAAGCAATTGGTGCAAGAAAACATTAAATTATCTTAATCTATTAATACTTAATACTTAATACTTAAAAAGATATTATAAATATAATTATTATATAATAATTATGTCATCATCAAATGGTCTAAATGTAAATGCTCCAGAGTTTTATCCAAAACATATAATGAAGATAAAAAAGATTTATGATAATAAAATAAAAGGATTTATACATTATGAATTAAAAAATAATAATGAAATGGCACATATTTTACAGGATGGTATATATAGAGACTTTATAAAAGATATTTATGAAAAAAAACTCGATAAAATTGATGAAATACAGTTTATTTCAAAAATGATAATAGAACAAGTAATTATACATGATAAAAAACGTTGGTATGCTTAATGATTTAATTTAACTGGTTTTTCTTGGTATAAATTGACTAAATGGAGTTGCATTTTCAATAGGTTTATATTTAAGATTTAATTCATCAATAATACTTTTACTTTTATTATTAAAATGTTCTTGAGGATTATTTTCAATTAATTTTAAATTGGGTTTAGGTAAATTCCATGAAATAAATATTTTATAACCATCACAATATCTTGATTTAAATCCTTTTTCTTTAAGTAAATTTAATATGAACATTACACATTCAGTCATATTATATAAAGGTAATCCAGGCAAATATTCAGGTATTTCGAAAAAACAATATGTTTGTTCGCTTTGTGATGTTTCTTTTATTTTTTTAAAACATTTAGATGCAATTTTTTTATATATTTGTATTCTATTGGTTTCTCTATCTTTTTGTTTTTTATGTATTTCATTTACACTAAATGTAAATAAATCATCTGTTGTATTGTTTTCATAATTTCCATAATAATCATATTTCATATAACTCATTTTATAATTATTATATATAAAAAAATTATAATAATATAATTTAACAAATATAAAATGTTATATAAATTTAAAAAATATGATGAACTTATAATTAGTTCTGGTGGTAATAAAGGTATTGCTACTTTAGGTGCTTTAATATATTTTTCTAATCATTATCCTATTAATAAAATTAAATATTTAACAGGTTCATCTATAGGTGCTATTATATGTATGTTATTAAATATAGGTTATAATATAAATGAATTAAAAGATATAATATTTAATATAAATTTTATGGAATTTCAAGAATGTAAAATAATGAATTTTATTAATAAATGTGGATTTGATGAAGGTACTAAATTTTATAATTTTTTAAAAGCAACTATTTTAAATAAAAATTTTGATGTAAATATTACTTTTAAACAATTATATAAATTAACTGATAAAGTATTAACTATAGCAGTTGCTAATATTACAAAAGGAATTACAGAATATCATAATCATTTAACTACACCTGATTTACCAATTGTATTATCTGTTAAAATGTCATCTAATATTCCTATATTATTTTCACCTGTATATTATAACAATAATTATTATGTTGATGGAGGATTACTTGATCCATTTCCATATTACTATAATAAAAATTTGAATAAAATTGGATTTTGGTTATTTGCTGAATATGAAATTAATTTCATTAAAGAAAATAATGTTAATTTTGTGGGAAATCCATCAAATTCATTTAAATATATATTTGATTTATTAAGAATTATACATATAAATTATTTGAAACATTATTATAATAAAATAAAACTTAAAAATACTGTATTATTAGATTTTGAATATAATAATGTATCATTTGAAAACTTTAATGTTAGTACTGAAGATAAATTAAATATATTAAATATTGGAATTCATAAAGCAAAATATTTTATGAATAAACATTTCAAAAAATTACGAAAAAGATATTTGTCAGTAAAGTATTATTATATATGGAAATCTAAAATAAATAAACTAACATAATATATATATAGTAATTTTATTATAAGTTTTATTTATTGCATTTTATTCCGTAATTTATAATTTTTCAAGAAAACTGAACGTTCGCAAGGTGTCATTTTATCAGGATATACTTCATTAAATTTATTATAATATTCATTTTTATATTCATCTAATAAAGAATTAGATGATACAAAATGATTATATGAATTTTTTACCATAATATTTTTGTCAATATTATCAAGAATTTGATTCATAATTAAACAGTTTAAATTTTCGATTTTAAATATATAATCTTCTTTAAAATTTGAATATGTTGGTGAATCTAAAATAGTGTTTATATTATTATTTGTATCATTAGTATTTTTAGTATTATTATTTGTAGTATCATTTACATTTATATAGTTACATCCACATAATAATATTTGTTTATATAAATCTGTTTTATTTTTTATATGATAATAAAAATTATTATTCATTTTAATAGATATTTTAGTATATAATATCTATTATGTTTTGTCTTTATAATAATTTATATTTTATATATAATAATAAATAAAAAGTATTATATTAAACTATTTATGAATAATAGTTTAATATGAACTTGATAAATTTTGAATATCAGTATTATATAATTTTGATATATTTAATAATCTTTTAGGATGAAATACTTTTTTAATTAATTCTTTATATATTATATTACCAATAAGTTTATCATTTGTTAAATATTCTTCAATATATTTATGTATAAATATTCTATTATTCATATTAGTTTCATAATTATATTTCAATTCATCAATAAAATAAGTATATATATAATTTACATCATAGTATTTCATATAATTTATATTAGACGGATGAATATCTGATCCTATATACATATCATATTTATTAATTGAAATAACATAATTATTGTTATATATTATATTATCTCCATCATAATATCCAAATAATATATTATTTTTCAAATTTAATATATTATTGATAAAATTACTAGACATATATATTATTTCAATAATATTTTTAGGTAATATATTAAAATCTAATATTTGTTCAAATTTTTTTCCAAATATTAAATGAGTAACACTATTTGGTATATCTCCTTCTTTTAATGGTTGATTAAAACTCCATCCAAATTTAAGATGAGTAACACTATTTGGTATAATACCTGACACTAATGGTTGATTAAAACTCCATCCAAATTTAAGATTAGTAACACTATTTGGTATAATACCTGACACTAATGGTTGATTAAAATCATTACCAAATTTAAGATGTGTAACACTATTTGGTATATCACCAATCTTTAATGGTTGATTAAAATCATTTCCAAAATTAAGATGTATTACAGTATTTGGTATAATATTTAGTTTAAATGGTTTATTGAAATTATTTCCAAAAGTTAAATGAGTAACATTTTTTGGTATATATTTAAATGATTTATTATCATCAAAAATTAGATGAGTAACACTATCAGGTATATATGCCGATTTATCATTTAATTCACTACACAATTTAAGATGAGTAACACTATTTGGTATAACATTTTTATTTAATGTTGTAACACATCCATTAAAATTTAAATGAGTAACACTATTTGGTATATCCCCTATTTTTAATTTTTGATAAAAATTATATCCAAACTTTAAATGTGTAACACTATTTGGTATAACATTTTTTATTAATGGTTGATTAAAACTTTCTCCTAAATATAAATAAATAACATTATTTGGTATATATCCTATTTTTAATTTTTGATTAAAATTAGATCCAAAATTAAGATGAGTAACACTATTTGGTATAGAATCTTCACATAATATATTATTACATGTATTTAAAGTAAGATGAGTAACACTATTTGGTATATCTCCTTTTTTTAATTTTTGTATAAAACCATCACCTAAAAAAAGATTTGTAACACTATTTGGTATATATCCTTTCTTTAATAGTTGTCTAAATTTAGTCAAATTAAGATGTGTAACATTATTTGGAATATCTCCTTCTTTTAATGGTTTATTAAATTGATCTAAAGTAAGATGAGTGACACTATTTGGTATATTTCCTTCTTTTAATGGTTTATTAAATTGAAATAAAATAAGATGAGTAACGCTATTTGGTATAACTCGTGGATTTAATGGTTTATTATATTCATTCAATGTTAGATGAGTAACACTATTTGGTATATCTCCTTCTTTTAATCTTTCTTTAATATTTCCTTTAAATATTAGATGAGTAACACTATTTGGTATATCTCCTTCTTTTAATGTTTGAAAAAAATTCCATCCAAACTCCAGATGAGTAACACTATTTGGTATAATATCTTTAGATAATGGTCTATTAAATTTTCTACCAAATGTAAGATGTATAACATTATTTGGTATATCTCCTTTTTTTAATGTACTATTAAATTCATTATCAAATATTAATTTTTCATTTATTTTACTGTTTTTTAAATCTTCATAATTTACTATTATTGTACTTTGTCTTATATTAAATTTATGTAATACTGTTTTATATAAGTCTAATTGTGTATCCATTTTATTAATTATTGATTAATTAATATTATAAAAATTATAATAATAATCATACTTTAAAAAAAATCATTTTTTATTACATATCTTTTTTATATAAACATAGTATTTAGATTTTAATGGTTTAATTATATTATATTTTAAATATATACATATTAAATATACATTATTGATTGGTAATAACACTAATATTAATATATACATATATTAATTTATACAGGTGCAGCATTATCAGGTTGTCTATCTAAAACACCACTGACTTTATTTAAAAATTGTTGAAATTGAGGAAAAGTTCTTTCACCAGAATATTCTTGGAAATCACTACCCATACCTGAAGGATAATATCTAATAGTTGGAAATCCCTTAATACCTTGTTGTTTAACAAGTTCAGCATTTTCAGCGGCTTCACAATCAATCATCATAATTTTAACAGGTCCTTTATAAGATTCCATTAATTTATTAAATTCAGGTTTAGTTCTTTTGCAATGACCACACCATTCAGTAAAATACATGACAAATGCAGGTTGATTATTTTCAAATGCTTCAAAATTAACGGATCCTCTTAAATCACCAATATGTGCAGACATTTCAATACCAAAATTTAAAAAAGGTGATGCAGGACGAAGTATTGCTAATACAACAATTAAACCTAATAATAAACAGATAACAATTACTAAAGGATTTGCTAACATTGAAGCAGAAGACATTCTGGAAGTATTCAATTTCATTTATATATTAATACAAATATTTTTTTTATAATTCATTTAAAAATATTATATTTAAATTTATATATTTAATTCATATATACTTAAAAAGATAGACATAAAATATATTAAACAAATTAATTGATAAAATAAATTAAATAAATAATGGAATTGTTATCATATTTATTATTTATATTTCAAAATAAAATATTAAAAGACTCAGATGCAAATACTATAACTAATTTAATATTAATTGGATTAATGCAATATTTTTATTATAATATTAATTTTATTATAAAGTTTATAAAAAAAGATATATATAATTATATTTCTTTATATATATTTAAAAAACATTATAATGAAATAATTATTGATACACATAATTCTATATCAGATAGATGTGGAATAAAAATAACAAAATTTATATATTCAAAAACATTTCAAGCAATTACATATTATATTAAAAAAACAAATCCTAATGGTATTTTTTCTAAAAGAGAACCTGATAAACATGAAAGAGAATTTAATCCAGTATTTGATTTATTTATACCAGATCAAACAAAACCATTTTTAATTGAACCAACCAAACAAATATATTGTATAATTAAACTTCATGAAGATATTTATGAAACAAATAAAGATAAAGTTGATTTATATAAAAAACATTCCATTAAACTTTTCAGTAATGATAAAAATACATCAATATTAGATATTGAAAATTTTATTGATATATGTTTAAGTATGTATAAAAATTATACATATGATAAATCAACAGAAGAGCAATATTATTTTTGTTATATTAAAAGTGAAGATGATGGGGAAATATTAAAATATAATGAAAAAATATTTAATACTAATAGAACATTTAATACAATATTTTTTCAACAAAAAGACTTTTATATAAATAAATTAAACTTTTTTTTAAATAATAAAACATGGTATAAAAATAAAGGAATACCGTATCATTTAGGTATATTATTACATGGAGAACCTGGATGTGGAAAAACTAGTATAATTAAAGCCACTCTAGAATATACAAATAGAAATGCTATTACAATACCATTATCACGAGTAAAGACATGTGGAGAACTTGAAAATATATTTTTTGAAACAGAAATTAATCATAAAAATATACCTACAGATAAACGTATATATATATTTGAAGATATTGACTGTTTATGTGATATTATTAAAGATAGAGAATATATAGATGATGATAATGATAATAAATATAATAATAAATATAATAAAAAAAATAAAGATGATATGCAATGGGAAATATTAAATAAATTAGTTGATAAAAGTGATACATCAAATATAACCACTAATCCAGATGATGAATTAAATTTATCTTGTATATTAAATATTTTTGATGGTATTATTGAAATGCCTGGACGTATTATTATTATGACAACCAATTATCCTGAAAAACTTGATAAAGCATTATTAAGATATGGACGTATTGATATGAATATTAATTTATCTAAAGCATCACGTAATATCACATTACAAATATTATCATCTTTTTATGATACAACAATTGATGATATAACTAACTTATGTTACAAAAAAAATATACAATTATTAGATAATCATCATACTCCTGCCTATATAGTTAATTTATGTCAAAATAATATATATGATATTGATACATGTCTAATACATTTATCAAATAAATAATATTTATTAGATTAATTATTGATATTATTATACATATATACCTATTATACATATATATAACTACTATAAAAAAAAAATGATATTTTATTTAGTATAACTTTATAATATTTGTTATATTATTATATATTATTTAAAGTAACTTATTAAAGTAACTTACAATAAAGTATTTTTAAGATGGAACTTGAAAATTTACAATCTTCAATGTTTTTATTATTATCATTTATGAAAAATGATAACAATTCTAATAATATGCAAGTAATAATGTTTATGTTTATGTTATTTCAATTGTTGTTTAAACTTTTAAATACAAAATACATAAAGGAATTATTTGATAATATAATTAATAATAAAAATAACTATTGTAAAATCATTATTAAATCACATCAAGTAAATATTTCACGTGGATTTCAAAATAATTTTATTAAAAATGTTTATAGTGATAAATTCATGGCAATAATTTATTATTTAATTAATAATAATATTGAATATGATAATTTAAATGAAATCATGTCCTTTTCAAAAGATTATGATAATCCATTTGCACGTGATAAAACTGATAATAAATATATATTTTTACCAATTACTAAAAATAAAATATTATTAAATAGTGATTTAGATATTTATTTTGAATTAATTAGTGAAATAACTTGTGATGATGATTCTGAAGATGATAAATCAAATAAAAAATCAAATAAAATTACTAAAAATAATAAAAATTATATAATTGAATTATCCATTAAAAAATCTATTTCTATGAAAAATAGTCAATTATTAAATATATTAAATAATTTTATTGATACTTGTTTAACTAAATATTTATTAGTTAAAAATTATGATTTCAATGATAAAGAACTTTATATATATCAATATAAAGGATTTGAAAAGAATGATGAAAATAACAATATGGAATTACAATATAATAAATATTTATTACAACATAATAAAGATTTAAATACAAATATATTTTTTGAAAATAAAGATGAATTAATTCGATATATTGAACCATTTATATATAATCCAAATGAAACCTTTAATAAAGGTGAAGAATTATATATTCGTAGTGGATTTACATTTAAAGCAGGATTATTATTTTATGGTTATCCTGGTTGTGGTAAAACTAGTACAATAAAGGCTATTTTAAAACATACTAATAGACATGGTATAATTATCAATTTAAATAAAATTAAAACATGTCAAGAATTAGAAAATGTATTTCGAAATAGAATATTTAATGAAAAAGAATTGGTCGGAAAACAATTATGTTATATATTAGAAGATTGTGATGCATTTGATAATAATATTATTACTACACGTAATAATAATATAAATGATAATAATAATACTGATATTGATAATCCTATTATTGAATTAGCAACTAGTTTAATGTGTATGAATAATACTGATACTATTAATATTAAAAATAATAATAATGATGATAAAATAAATTTATCTTGTTTCCTTAATATTCTAGATGGAATAATTGAATTACATGGAATAATGATTATTATGACAACAAATTATCCTGATAAAATAGATGAAGCATTAATTCGTCCAGGACGTTTTGATTTCAAATATGAATTTAAAAAGACTACCAAAAAAATTATTAAAGAAATGTTGGCATTTAAATTTGATATTCCTATAAATAATATTGATGCTTATACAAATGAATTAATTATTAAAGATTATACACTCACACCTGCTGAAATACAATCTATTTGTTTTAAAAATAATAATATTTATGAATGTGTAAATGATATTGTATTATATGCACAAAATAAATAATTAAATATAATAAACAATAATACAAATAATAATTAAATAAATTATAAACAATAAATTATAAAACACTATTTTCTTTTAAATATTTATGTATTCCAATTGCTTGACGATAAGACCAATATACAGAACCAGATAATATTAATAAAAATGCAGGTAATTGTAATAAACTTAATAAAGTAACATGTTCATATAAATAATATGCAATTAATATTTTTGGAAATGTTACAATTCTAAACATGAAAAATAATAATAAATGAATTATCCAAACAGAACAAGTTATTGAATAATGAAATTTAAATTCTTTCAATAAATAACCTATATTTAATAATACTGTATTAGATTCCAATAAAAATATTATATACATAGCATAATATCCTTTATTTTCATTTAAATAAAATGAATATAATGTTGTATATAATAAATATATGGATGCTATATGATGAATAATAAATAAATATTTTTGATGATATAAACATTTAAATAAATCTATTATAAAATATGACATACATAAAGTTGCTGTTAAATATTGTAATTTATTATCATTCTCATTATTTGAAATTGATATATCCATATAATTATAATCAAAAAGGGATTTACGAATAGAAAATGTTGCTAAAGTAGATACAATAATACCATGACATGAAGAATATATTGCTTCATTAATTTTTTCAAATTTTATTAATGGTAATGATATATAGTTGTATTTATATAAATATTCTGTAAAATACTCACTAAATCTAAATAATGAACGTATAATATAAAATGATCCAAGTATATATGTCGAAATATACATTATATAATTATATAATTTATTATATAATTATTTTCTTATAATAAAATATAATATATGAAATCATTTCATATATATTTTTTTACATTGAAAATTATTATTTTAATTACTATATGTCTAATATCTCTAAAACATATTAATAATAATTATAGTAATAATATATTACTTATTTTAGACTCTTTATTTAAACTTTCATTTGGGTTATTTTTAATCATATTTTTCCTAAATAATAATATTTCATATATTTCCAAAGAAGATAAAGTTATATTTATCGTTTCCGGATTTATTTTAATATTATTAATTAAATATATTGACTTATGTAAGTTATTTTTTAAAGATACTGTTTGTGAAGGTGAATATAATAAATAAATTTATATAGTTATTTATGATTATCATATTCATTAAGTTCTTCTATATATGCTTTTTCATCAGCCTCTTCTTGTTTAATAATCTCTTCATTTTCTTTATCTATTTTATCCTTTAAGTCATAATAATTTTTACTATGATATTTCAAATAATTAGTAAATAAATATTTACCAGTCATATTTGATCTATTCATAAATGGCAAATATTCTTTTCTAATAAATTCTGCAAATTCATAATGTATGTCATCAATTACTAATGAATATACTCTATCAAATTCTTCATCTAAATTTAATAAATTATATTGTGGTATAGTATCTTCTTCAAAAGTTACTTGTGTAGTAACTTTTTTTTCAATTTGTTTAGTATTTTTTTGTATAATATCCTTCCAGTTACTCATTTTTAATCTTATTATATACGTTATATCATTAAATCTTTAAGTTCAATTATATAAAATTAAATTGATAGTAAATATATCATAATTATATTTATTTAATTCATACTATTTTATATTCACTAGTTTGAAAAGATTGTTTCTAATCTTCTTCCTCAATTTCAATTATGGCTGACATGTCAGGATCTATCACTGATATTTCTCGTAAGCAACCGATTGGATATGTTAATCATCTACGATGTAGTGTCAAAATTTATCCAGAAAATCAGGATTATTCGAACATTCCCAAGATTGAAATCCCAACAGAAATTATAGGTGATCCTGATGATATGGAGCCACCAAAAGTGAAAACAACAACAAATACTTTTCAAGTTCCTGAACTGTCTAGTTTTGCAGATAAGGCTCAAAAAACCTATTCCACTAAAGGGTTTTGCTTATTTGTCCCAAAAAAATAATATTACCAATTAATTATCAAACAAAAATAATACAGATATTTAATGATATTCTTAAAAAATATAACAAAAAGCATTACATTAAATAATTATAATATCGATATTTCTTGATCGTAATATGGTACAATTTCTTTAGATGATTGTCTATACATCATTTGTAAAAAATATTCAAAAGAAGCATCATTATCATACATTTTAATTCCATGTTTATCACATAAATTAATCAATGTCATGTACAAACGATTAAGTACTTCATTGTTTTCTTCAGCCCAAGTTTCAAATATATAATCCATGATTATATAATATATGATATTATATAATAATATATCTTTATATACTTTTATGTTAATATATTATTTATATATATATTTATATATTTATATTTATATATTTATATTTATATATTTATATTTATAAATTATTTAATATTTAATATTTTAATTGATTTATTTATTTTAGATTCTCTTTCAGAATATATAAAATCAGTTGCCTGTTTTGCTGATTTTTCATCACCAAAGTATGTTGTTAATCGTTCATATATTCTTTTTTTTGTAATATTTTCAGCAACCTTTGTTTGTGCATATTTTATTTTAGTATCTCCTAAAATAATATCCTTATTTGTAATATTGTTTTTTTCCATAAAATTGATTATATTATTATTTACTGCATCCTTTTCCTTTTTTAATTCACTTATAATATTTTTATATTTATCTTCTTGTTTATCTAATTCAATTAATTTTTCAACATTACTTTTTAAATATTCTGTCATTTTTATAATATAATTATATATAAATATATATAATTATAATCTTATAATAAAAAATTTATATAAATAATATAAATTCATATAATTTCAAGTCTATATGTCTTTATTATTTAATTAAATCTTTAAATTTTATTACTTAAATCAACACATGACAAAAACATTCTTCTACAACAATATCGATGTATGTGTAACTTATCTAAAGTTTTACCTTCAATTGTTTTTTCTTCTAATTTTTCAACATTAACAAATCTAGTTTTTCTTAAATTATCATCTGATTCTTCAATTTTACGTTTTTGTATTTCATCTAAAAATTGCTCCCATAAATGAGAAATTATATTATTACATGTAAAGCATCTAACTGGAATAATCATTTTTATATATTATATTATATTATATACATTTAATTTTATATATAAAATATTAAATCAATTTTTTTATATAAGCGTTTATTTATATTTAATTTTATATAAATAAATAATATACATATGGACTCTAAAGCAATTTTAGCAAATAAAAGAAAAATTAATGAATTAGCAATTCAACATAACAAACTCACTACTTTAGTTGGATGTCTTCTTAATGAAATTAATGGTCTTAAGAAGGAATTAAGAGATGCTAGAAATGGAAATATGACTTCATCTAAAGTTGATAACACAAAATCACAACAAACAAATAACCAACATAATCAACAACAAAGATTTAATTTTAATGAATTACGTGCAGAGGATATTTTAAAGCAATTATCCATTAATGATATTTCTATTGACAATTAAATTATATTTATTTAATATATTAAATATTCATATTTAATCATTCATCTATATATTATAAATCTATTTATATAATATATTATTTGTTTTTATTATTTATATACTTTATATATATTTATATTATATAATTATATATAATGTTATGTAAATTCAAAGATATTTTTGGAAAACCTAAAACAGGAGTACATAGATATAGATTATTTGGTATTGCTATTGTAGATTTATTAATGACAATTATAGTAGCATATTTAATATCATATTATTTAAAAAAATCATTTATAATTGTATTTTTAGTGTTATTTATTTTAGGTATATGTCTTCACCGTTTATTTTGTGTAAATACTACTTTAGATAAGTTAATTTTCGGTTAATATGTACCATTTAAAATACTGTTTAGTGTATTTTTACCAATATTTATTCCAATCTTATTCAATTCACCTTTCATATAATTGAATTGATTCATTTGTCCTTTTGATTTTTCTGCAATACTTTTTATTATTTTGATTTGTTCTTCATTATATTTACGTCGTTTATTAGTATTATTTGATTTATTTGTATATTCTGTTAATTCACTAATATCATCATTATTATTGTTATTATTATTATTATTATTATTATTATTATTATTATTATTGTTATTATTATTATTATTGTTATTATTGTTATTATACATATATTCTAATATTTTACCTTTGATAGTATCTTTATATCCAATTATTTGTAAATCACCATAATGTACTTCATCATGATGTTTTTTACACAATACTACTAGATTATTTAATTTATGTTTATTAATATCATATTCATCAAAAGTATTTTGTTCTTTTATATGATGAGTATCTAATGGAAAAGTTAATCCATTATCACCACATATAGAACAATTACTCATATATAATTTATTATTATAATTAGATGTTTTATTAATTAATAATTCATTAGTTTGATTTAGTAATTCATTACGAATTCTTTTTGCATCTTCAATAAATTCATCATCTTCAATAATATAACTTGCTATTTCTACACCATATAAATTACTTCCAGCACCTTCCATAAGTTTTCTTCCATAAATTATTGTTCCAGTATGTTTATCATAAGTAATTGTTAAATGCATAAATTTAATATTAGATATATTATTTATAATTTCCATTTCACATAATTTATGAAAATGTGTTGCCATTATAAAATTAACATTATTTTTACAAAATCTCAATATACTTGAACTAACAATACTTAAAGCAGATGTTTCTTCAGTACCTTTACATATTTCATCTCCTAATACAATTGATCTATTATCAGAGTATTTTAATATAGATCTTAATTCATCCATTTCCACAGCAAATGATGACATTCCTTTAAATATATTATCATCACCATTTATTCTTGTAAATATCTTTTTATATGGATAATATTCAAATCTTTCACTTGGTACATAAAATCCCATTTGTGCCAATACTATATTACAACCAACTGCCTTACTTAAACTACTTTTTCCTGCTCCATTTACTCCATATAATAATATTCCATTACATCGATTATGATATAATTCCACATCATTCTTTACATAATCTACCTCTTGATTAATTATTTCAATTATAGGATGTCTTATTTCAATTGCTCTAAAATAACTTTTACCATCATTATCATTATTAATAATTGGACGACTATATCTATACTTTTTTGCACATAATACACTACATTTAATAACATCAATAACTGCTATAAATGAAGTAATTTCATTTAAAGTTTCCATATAAATATCATCAAATTTATTTAATGTTCTTAAATATTCTTCTTTAGTTATTATCTTAATTTTATCTTTCAATTCAATTAAACGGTTACTCATAATAGTTAATTCATCACTTACTATTTTCACATTTGCACCATTATATTTCTTAATTTCATATTTATTTTGTTTAGTAATCATTATATCAGATCTTTTTTTAGTTGTAACATAAAAATAACCATCTCTTTCATTTGAATCTATTTTCACATAATCACTATTTGGTTCAATTAAATGTGATAATATTTTACATTCCTCTTCCATTTTATTATTTATTATATCAATCTCATTTTGAACTTCATCAATATCTTTATAATTATCTTTATTGAAAAATGAACCACCAATATTTAATAATCCATATTTACCAATTTCTTGCATATTAAATAAATGTAAATAATCATCTTTATATGCATAAAACTTATTTATAGTATCTTTATTTATATTAAATGATTTATACATGTATTCTTCACCAAATTCATTTTTAATAAAATCTATTAAATTATAAATATTATCATAAGAATATGATAAATTCAAAAATTCATATGGATGTAATATTTGAAGTGATATTTTTCGATGCATTCTTTCTATATCAATTATTTCATTTAATAGTCTTTCAATACTATCCAATTTTATTTTATCTAATCTCATAAAATTATCAATATAATTATATCTTTTATTTAATTCATTAATATCTGTAATAGGATTCATAATTCTAAATTTTAATAATCTACGTCCCATACTAGTTGATGTTTTTTGAATTATATCAAAAAGTGACTTATTGGAATTATTTGAAAAAGGTACTATATTTAATTGATGAATAGCATTATTATATAATATTAAATGTTCATTATATTCCCATTGTTCCGGTCTTTTAATCTTTTCAATCACTTTTTCATTATGTTCATATGAAAATTGCAAAAGTGTAATATATGAAATTAATGCATATTGTTTTTTCTCTAAATCAATATATTCAATTGGACTATAAAATCCATGTTGTGGAAATATTCTTTTTAATAAAGTATTTTGATAATTAATATTCTTGTATTTATCATCAATAACTGTCTCATAATGAACTATTCTGTCACCATTATTTAATTTCATCTTTATATCATCTAATTTAATATAATTACATTGTCCAAGTTCTATACTAACAATAACTTCTTTTGGATTAAATGCCTCAATAAATCTATATATTTCCTCTAAAAAAGCATTTTTCTCATAAAATATTGTATTACCTTCATATACATAATTTTCACCAGTAGAAAGATCAATAGATGATATTCCAAATGAAAATATAGTATTTCCTGTTTTATAAAACTTTTCTTCAATAATATATATAGAAACCATATAATTAGGATCTGATTTATTAATCTCTTCTATATAAGTCCCTGGACTATATATTTGTGTAATTTCTCTTTTAGGATTTGGTGGTTCAGTAACTTGTTCTATTAATATTACAGTATAACTATTTGATAATAATATATTGATAAATCGTTTTAATGAATGTGTTGGAAAACCTGCCATCAAACAATTTGAACGACTATTTTCCAATATCTGTTTATTTCTTCTCGTTAATTGTATATTAAGTAATTCTGTTATAATTTGTGGATCTCCTATTTTCTCTTTATCATTATTTACACCATAAAACTCAAAAAATGAACCAACTTGCATTAATACAATTGTCTTTTTACCATATTTATTTTCATATTTTATTTGATATTCAAAATAATCATCAATCAGCATTTTTTAATAATTTTGATTTTAATAATTTATATAATTTAATATATTTTATTTATATATAAATTATATGTCTTTATTTTAAGTCTAAATATTTATATAATATATTTTGAATTATTAAATTTTATTTTAGTTTATCCATAATTTTGACTCTATTACTTTATTATATAATAGAACATCATTATAATATAAATATTTTATTTTATTTCTATTACGTTCATTTAATTTACCTCTTGTTTTATTTGATACATTTACTGCATTATACATATTTTTATCATATGTATATCCAAAATATTCTAATAAAATCGGTAAATTATCTAATGTTATTATAATATCTATATTTTTAGTCCAATAAGTAAGTGTATTATAAGGTTTAAATCCTAATATTTGTCTATCAGTCATTTTTCTAACAATTTCATTTAATGATACTGATTTATTTGAATATGCATATTGTAAATTATATGGCCAATCATTTCTAGGTTCATTTTCATTTAATCTATAATTTAATAAACTTTCAAATCTGTCTATTGGATTGCGAATTACTGTAAAAGTAATTCCATCATTTACTTTTGCTTGATGATGTCCTTTAATACTTATATTAAGATGTGATAAAATAGAAGATACATATGATCCACCACATTTTGGTGTATGAATAAAAATTAGTTTTTTATTATTTTTATTCATTAATTCATTTAAAGTATATTTTGAATACATTTTATTTTATATAATTTAAAAATATATTATTATAATAAATAAACTTAAACTTATTATATATTATATAAATTATATGTCATATATTTAATATTTTTTATATATTATATAAAAAATTGATTTAAAAAATATAATACTTTATATATTTACTATATATATTTACAATATATATTTACAATATAAAATATAATTATAATAAAATATGTCAATGAAATTAACTAAAAAACAAGAAGAAGCATTATATCATATGAAAACTGGTAAAAATGTATTTTTAACTGGTGCTGCAGGAACTGGTAAGACATATTTATTACAACATTTTATTGACTGGTATAAAAGAAAAATAATAGATGAAAATGATTTATATATAACTAGTACAACTGGTTTATCTGCAATATTAATTAATGGTGTTACTATTCATAGATATGCTGGTATTGGATTAGGTGATAAAGATGTTCAAACATTATATAATAAGATAATTAAAATTAAAAATGTTAGAAGGAGATGGCAACATACAAAAATATTAATTATTGATGAAATTTCTATGATGGATCCTATATTATTTGATAAATTAGAAGAATTAGCAAGATTAATAAGAAGAAAAAATGAACCATTTGGAGGAATTCAAATAATATTATCAGGTGATTTTTTACAATTACCACCAGTAAATTCAAGTGGATTTTGTTTTGAATCTAATAGTTGGAAATATATTGATGGAATTTATTATTTCAATGAAATTTTAAGACAAAATAACAATGTATTACAAAATGTATTAAATAAAATAAGAATTGGTAAAGTCGATGAAGAAGTTCATAATACATTATCATCTTGTATTGGTAAGAATTTATTACATGATGATAATATTATTCCAACATTATTATTTTCAGTAAAACATATGGTATTACAATATAATAATAAAGAACTTAAAAAATTAATTGATTTGGAAAAACAACAAAAAGAATTTATTGCTACATATGATATTATAAATAAGAAACCTAAAAATACAATGAAAAAACATTTAACTCAAACATACTTGACACAAAAAGATTTGACTGATAAAGATGTCGTCACACAAAAACATGATGAACAATTTTATAAAGATTTAATAAATAATCAATATCAAATTGATGATAAAATTACTTTAACAATTGATTCACAAGTTATGCTTATTATAAATATGCCAGATGAAGGACTGGCTAATGGATGTAAAGGTATTGTAATTGATTTTGATGAATTACAATTTCCTATTGTAAGATTTACAAATAAAAAAACATTAGTAATTAGAGAACATGCATTTACAATAGAAGAAGATGATATGATAGTAGTCAAAAAACAAATACCATTAATATTAGCATGGGCAATTACAATACATAAAGCACAAGGAATGACTTTAGAATATATAAAAACAGATATAGGAAGCAGTATATTTGAATATGGACAAGCATATGTTGTATTATCAAGAATTAAAGATATATCAGGTTTATCATTAATAAATATAGATTATTCAAAAATAAAAGCACATCCTAAAATTTTAGATTATTATAAAACATTAGAACAATAAAAATTACTAATAAATATAATAACTATTAAGAAAAAGATGATGATGATATATAATTAAAATAATCATTAGGTGTTAAATTTAAATCATTTTTTATATTCATATCTTTTTTATAATAATTTAATTTTTTATATAAATTTAAATAATATATTTGATTAGTCCAATATTTCATACCTATATAATGATATAAAGTACCATTTAATGGTACATAATATGATTTTTTATTAGGATCAATACCTAATTCAATTATTTTTTCAATAATATTTTTATCTTCTATATTTTTTATAATATAATTTATTTTATAATCTATGGTACATTTTTTAATTTTTTCATAATCATTGATATTTTCTAATCTTTTATTTTCATCATATTGTTCCAATAATTTTATACTATTTACTAAAGGTATTTTACTGCATATATAACAACTTTCTAAAAATATATATTGATATTTTTCTTTAAAATATTTTAATGATTTATTTAAATGAACTGCATCATCACCTATAATTATTGCGTTTGGAAAAAAATCTAATATTTCATCAACAAAATTTATTAATTTATCATCTACTTTACAGAAATCAATATAAAATAAATCAACATTTATTTTATATTGATTAAATAATTTAATCATTTTATAACAATCATTTCGAATAGAATATATATTATCATAATCAGATAATCTAGCATGAAATGATTCAAACTTAAAATAATGAAAAAAATATTTAAAATCAATTGGTGTTGGATTATCAACTATAAAATTTGTTAATAATATATTATCATAATTATCTATACAATATAAATTACAGTCAGGAGTTTTATGTTTAGCCATAAATAATGCTGATGTTCCATAATATGTTCCTAATTCAACAATATTTGATAATTTATAATTTTTAAATACATATTCTAAAGCATATCTATTATTTTTACTGAACCAACCTTTATTATTTATTTCAATATATCTTGTCATCCATTTAGGTATTTTATTTATATAATAATTTTTGCAAAAATCATTATTATTATATAAATTTATTCCAATATTAAAATCCATAAAATCTAATTTTGGAACAATAAAATTATTATAACTTATTATTCCACCATATAATTTTAATATTCTAATTATAAAATTATTTATTATATATTGTTTATCTTTATTATTACTAAATCCATTTAAATATTTTATTGATATTGGAGAAATATAAAATACATTATCAATAAATATAGGTATTCTTGGTATATTTTTAATAAGTCTAATATTACTGTAATTATTTTCATTAAAATTTATTATTATTATATCTGGTTTATCTTCAAACTTTTTAATAATTTCTTTATTTATATTTATTTTTTTATTATAATTTATTATTTTAATTACTGGATTAATGATATTTATAAATTTAGTTATAAATTTAGATTCAAATAATTTATTTTTATTTGCAGGTATTAAATATAATTCTTTATTCATATATAATTTAACCAATAAAATTATATGGAATATAAATATTAATAAAATATATTATATAAAATAACAAATATATTAATTAATCAATTAATTTTCCTATTTTTCTGTCTTTTAATTTCTCCAATATAATAATTTTATTTTTCATACTAAAATGATTATTATTTAATAATAATGACTTTACATTTTTACCATAATAATTCTTAAATATATTTAATAAATAATAATCATCTTTTCTTATTGAGTATACATCATTATCTATACTTATCCATGCATTTTCTTTATTATCATGTAATTTAAACATTTCATATTTAATTGGTATATTATTGTAATCATATTTTTCAAATATATCTTCGACACATGCACATAATAATTTAGACATAATTATTAATTATATTTTTTTATAACAATTATAACAAATAATAAAATAAAAATAATACTTATAATAGATAAAAATATATAAGAGTATTTTGGTTGATAATTATAAACAATTTCATATATGGTTTCTTCTTCGGGTTGCATTTTATATATATAATTTATATAATTTTGTTTATATAAATTAAGATTATAATTATATAAATATTAAAAATGCACATAATATTAATAAAATTAACCAAGGAATACCCATTCCAGTACTTGTTATAATTAAATTTCTAATAGATAACATAGGAATTTGTTTAGAACTGTCAAATTTAGGAGGAGATGAATTATTTGATTTACTATTAGTTTGTTTATTTGTCATTAAATCAGTTATTTTAAAATCAGTATTCATTTTATAATTCTATTTAAGATATTAATTTGCGTAAATTTAATATTATTAATATATTTTAATATATAAAACAATGAATGGTGGAATTAACATATTGGTAGAAGCAAAAACAGAATATACTTCACAACTTAAGAAAATATTAACATCAAGAATATATGAAGGTTTTAAATCTATATATGATGATATTATTGAAATAACTAATAAAGAATTACAAGAAAGTAATGTCCAAACAACAAGTGTTATTAGGGCATTTCAAAAAACCTTGAAAGAAATACCATTATGGAATCAAGAAATGATAAAAAAGGAAAATAATCGTATAATAACTTTATCAAATTGTGACTTTTTAGATGATTTAATTGAAGCAGTTTTTATTACTAATATTAAAATATTAACTTCTGTACAAATAAATGATACAAAGACACTTAATGTTAATGTAAATATACCACAATCATCACATTTTATACATAAAATATATATGGAATGTGCTAAGGAATTTTATAAAAATCCATATGTTTTCGATTATTCTAAAACTATATCACCTAAAGAAAAACATAATAATTTAAGAGAAGCATTAGCATTAATTGATATTGGTATTAATAATGCCATTAGTAATTTATTACCTATTAAAGATATCTTAAAACAAGGACTTACTAAAATCACTAAAAATTCAAATCCTAAAGTTAATTCTAATAGTGTAAGTGAAATTTCTAATGAAGAAACTAAAGATATTCAAACTGGTGAATCTAATGATGAAGAAATTGATGAAAATACTGCAGATGAAGATGACGAAGATGATGATGACGAAGATGATGAAGATGATGAAGATGATGAAGATGATGAAGACGGAGATGATGAAGACGGAGATGATAACGAAGAAGATGATGAAAAAGAAGAAGATAAAAAAAGTAATGAAAAAATAACAAAAGAAATTGATAGTATTAAAAATGATAGTGGAGATTTAGATTTAAATAGATTATCTAATATAGCAACTGAAGCAGAAACAGTACCTAAAATTATTAATAAAAATGATGATGAAATACATGAAATAATATTAGATGGAGGAAATAAATCATCTGATACAAAACATGATAATAAAATTGATTTAATTAGTAAAATACCATATCCACATGTTTCAATGAAGGAACAACAAGATGATGCTAAACCAATAGAAGAATACAAAAATATTAATTTAGAAAATACACAAAATCCTTTACAAGTTAAAATAGATCATATTGAAAAGATTGACAGTTTAAATAATATTGTAGAAATAAAAGAAGTAAAGGAAATAAAAGCACCAGAGGAAGATAAACATAATCCATTTATGAAAAGTATAAAACCATTTAAATTTATAAAAAATAAGAGTATAGGAGGTCATAAGAATTCCAATTCAAATACAAATTTTTATAAGAAAAAATATGAAGAAAATTCAGCACATTATAATTCTGTAACTGATAATGCACCAACTATAACAGAAACATTACATAATACTATAAATGAAATAAAAGATACACAAAACTCTTTGAAAATAATTAAAAATAAAATAATGCTAAATGAAGCATCTTCAGACGAAGAATCTGATAGAGAATTAGAATTATAAAAAATTAGTTTATAATTATTAAATAAAATCTTTAAATTTCATATAATGAATATATTGGATTTATTATTTGAACCATATGTAATAATTATTTTAATATCAATATTTATAACAGTAATAACTTATTTTGTAGTTAAGAATGACAATACTGAAAATAATGATGATAATGATGATGAAACCTCTAATAAAACAACTGATGTAAGTAAAACATTATTATATACTTTTATAGGATCATTAGTTATTTTAACTTTATCAAAATTTGCTTTTGTATATATGAATAATAATAATTATTTTCAAAAAGGTGGTAGTGATATCAATGAAAAATTAACTATTGTAGCAGATGATGTAGATATTGGTTTATATGAAGATTAATTGACATAATTATATCATTTATTATTTTTTACAATTATATTCTAGTTTCTAGAATAAATGAAAAAGATATATAAACAATAAAATTCACGCTTTTATTTTCATAAAAAAATGTAAAATAAAATATATATATGAGTCTTAAATTAAAAAAATTTAATATGAATATGATCAAAGATGACTCTGTAGTTGTCATGATCGGTAAAAGAAATACTGGAAAATCATTTTTAACTAAAGATTTATTGTATAATCATCAAGATTTACCTGCTGGTACAGTTATATCACCAACAGAACATGCAAATAGATTTTATTCAGATATTGTTCCACCAATATTTATACACAGTGAATATGATGCAAAAATTACTGCTGAGTTTATGAATAGACAGAAATCATTGAAAAAAAGAATTACATCTGGAGATAAAGATATTGATGGAAGAGCATTTTTAATTATGGATGACTGTTTATACGATAATGATTGGAAAAAGGATAAAATTATTAGAGAGATATTCATGAACGGTAGACACTATAACATATTTTTTCTGTTATTGATGCAATATGCAATAGGAATTCCGCCAAATCTACGTACAAACATTGATTGGGTTTTTATACTTAGAGAAAATAATTGGCAAAACAGACGAAAGTTATATGAATGCTATGCCGGAATGTTTAATACTTTTGACATGTTTTGCCAAACTATGGATGCGTGTACTGAAAATTATGAATGTCTAGTAATACACAATGGATCGAAAAGTAATCGTATAGAAGAGCAGGTGTATTGGTATAAAGGAACGTCCCATGATAATTTCAGAGTTTGTTGTCCTGAAGCATGGAGGTTTAGTGAGGAAAACTATAAGCCAGATGAAGAAGATGAACAAAGTATTAATGATATGTTTAAAAAAAAGAGTAAAGTTAATATTAGTATTAAAAAGATTTAATGTAAAATAATCAATATAAATCAAGTTTTTATATAATACATTATTAACTTTAATATTATTACAATTAAATATAATTTATTAAAATAAAACGTTTCATAAAAAATAATATCTATATTTTTCATAGATATTAAACCAAACATTAAATTTATAATATTATTTAATTTATAAAAATAGATGAAGAAAATAAACAAAGTATTAATGATATATTGAAATATTATTATATAAATATTAAATATAATATGTTAAATAAAAACGATTCATTAAATAATGTACTTAACTGAAACTTAGGTACATTATTTTTATGAATCGTTTTTATTTAATAAAATATTTTATATAATAATTTAAAATAAAGTATTTTAAATAATATAAATCAATATAAATATTATATAACATATAATATTTATATTTATGTTATATAATATTTATATTTAATTAATATTACAAAATTTTAATAATAAATCATTTGTTTCATTTCCTTGTTAATTTAATCTTATCTTTATTATTTTCTCTATATTTTAAACAGTCATCAATTGATTTTTTAATATAATTATTCATAGATAATTTAATATATAAATCATCATTTACATCCTTTATTTTTAATTTTTGTGTATCTAACCACTTTCCAATTCTATTATTTTTATATATATCATATTTTGAAGGAATTTTATTGTTAATATCACAAAATTCAAATAACAAATCTTTTGATTCATCCCATGTAAATTTAGTCTTATCTTTATTATTTTCTCTAAATTCAAAACATCCATCAATTGACAGTTTTACATACTCATTTTTAGATAATTTAATATATAAATCATCATTTGTATCCTTTATTTTGTTCTTTTGTTGTGATAACCAACTGCCAATATTATAATTTTTATATTTTTCATTTCTTATTGGAACTCTATTGTTATTATTGGTATATTCAAACAATAAATCTTTCCATTGATCCCATGTCAAATTATCTTTAGTATTATTGTTGTATCTTTTTTTTAAACAATCATCAATTGATTGCCTAACATATTTATTTTTAGATAATTCAATATATAAATCATTATTTATATCTTTTATATTATTCTTTTGTACATGCAACCAACTACCTATATTATTATTTTTATATATGATGTTTCTAGTAGGAATATTATTATTATTATTACAATATTCAAATAATAAATCTTTCGATTCATCCCATGTAAATTTAGTCTTATCTTTATTATTTTTTCTAAATTTTAAACAATCATCAATTGATTGTTTAACATATTTATTTTCAGATAATTTAATATATAAATCATCATTTATACCATGTATTTTTTTCTTTTGGCCTGATAACCAATCACCAACATTATTATTTTTATATTTATGTGTTTTTGGAGGAACTTTATTATTAATATTACAATATTCAAACAATAAATTTTTAGATTCATCCCATGAAAAATTATATTTATCCTTATTATTTTCTTTAAAGTTTAAATAATTATCTATAGATATTTTAACATATTCATTACTAGATAATTTCAAATATAAATTGTCGTTTATATTTTTTATTTTATTCTTTTGACATTGTAACCATAAACCAATATTATTATTATTGTATATGTCTTTATTTCTAGGTACTTTATTATATATATTGCAATATTCAAATAATAAATTCTTCTTCATTTCCCATAACTCATTAAAATCCATACATTTAATTTTTATATGATCTAAATAATTTTTATTATTTATCATTATCTTTTCAGTTTCAATGGTATTTCCTTTTTTATCATAATTACTTCCAATAACATTAATTTTTTTATAAAAATTAACATCTTCATTTTTTAATAATTGTAATGAATTAATAGTTTTACATAAATCATCACACCACATAAAACAATTTGAAATTTTATTTGGATTATTTTTATCTAATCTATTTGCTCTACATAATCTCTGTAAAGTTACTATATCAGAACTATGTTCGCCAACATTACCAATAAAAATTGAATCACATTTTACAATATCAATACCTTCATTTAATATTCTAATTGATAATAATATTTTAATTATATCTGGGCGTTCTTCATTTGTTTCATTTTCAAAGCATTTTAATATATAATCTCTTTTATTATGACTTATATCACTTGTTATAATATCAATCCAATAAGGTAATCCATGATAATTATTCATTATTTTATTTATACAAATTTTAAATTCATTACATTCTTCAATTGAATTAAAATATACTATACATTTTCTTGAACCAGTATCTAACATTCCATTTATCAAAAATAATCCTTTTTTACATAAATTATTATCTAAATCAATTAATTCATTAGGTTGATCTATATCAACAATATTTAATCCATCCTTTATTTCAATTAATGGTACATATATTTTATAATCACATATATATCCATCTCTAATTGCATCACTTAATTTATATTGATAAATAATATCACTATTTAAAATTTCATCCATTTCAATCGGTGGAGTTGCAGTTACCAACAATATTCTTGGAAATGATTTTACAATTTTTATTAAATTACTTTTATTAATTATATTATGTGCTTCATCAATAATTAATATTGTATTATTTAAATCATATTTTGCTTCAAAATTACTTTCATAACTATTATCAAAACTATCATTAATACTATCATTATCATTAATATTATCATTATCAATACTATCATTATCAATATCATTAATATAAAATAAATTACTTAAAACATTTTCAAATGATTCAAATGTCGTTGATATAATACATTTATCATTTAATATTGCTTCAACATCTAAAAAATTAGTTGTTAAATCACTATCTAATAATAAATCTTTATATTCAGGTAAAAATTTTTTAACCCTATCTAAATTTTGTTTTACATGAACTTTCAAAGGTGATACTATAAAAACATTTTTATATTGTCTATCTCTTAAATGATGTGAAAATATAATTGTTTTACCAGTTCCACATATTAAATTTAATAATTTAATTCCACACCATTCTTCATTTAGTTTATTAACTGCTTCTTGTTGATAATCTCTTAAAATATATTTATTTTCATCATCAAAATTATTTATATTAACTACTATATCATTAACTTGTTCTATTATTGGTTCATTTAAAAATGGATTTTTTAAATGTATTGGATAAATATAATCATTATTATGTGTAAAATCTGCCTTAATATTCTTTTCCAATCTACATGTATAATATAAATAACCTTTTGATTTTGTATTATGTATTTTTAGCCTTAATAATATCACATGAATAAATGAACCTAATTTATCGGCAGTTAAATATGATCTATCATTCCATAATTTCATTTGTAATCCATTATAAATATTATTTTCTTCATTATCATCTGTCTTTATAATACTTAATCCATCTAATCCATATTCTTGAATAGAATTTATTTTTTTATCATTATGATCACTTAATCTATTTAGTCTAAACTCATGGTAATTTTTAATAAATCCACTTTTATATAATAAGTCTTCTGGAATATTAGACCAATGATATGTAATTTCATTAAAATCATTAGTATGTTTATTAATACAATAGTGTTCAAATTTATTACTATTTATTTTATTTATTTTTGACATTTTACCGTATATTAAATATATGTTAATTAAAATATATAAATAATTTATGAAGTATAAAAATAAATCAATTTTTTAATTTTTATATAAAATATATTAAAATTTTATATAAAAATATATGAAAAATATATCATTATGATTAAATATATTTAATTAATATTATTCATAATCCAATTTTGTGCATAGTTAATGATGTATTGATCGTTACTACCCCAATTTGTATAATCTTCACCAGATATAGTAACAATCTTAATATCAATTAAAGAATTATTATTGAATAGTTTTATTTCTAAATTAGCAGATGTACTTAAAATAACATTATTAACAGTAACTGAAAATGAATTAATAACTTTAGCAGTTGTTTCAGTAACAGGAGTTGGTAAAGGATTAGTTGGTTGATCCATATTATATATATAGTTATATAAGATTTTTTTTTAAATAAATTAATATTTTAATTTACATATAATAATTATACAAGTTTTGTTATATTTATATTATCATTTTGAAAATTATCTAATTTTTCAGATTTCCTATATATTTCATTATAAATTATTTCATCATTTATAATTATATTTTTATCATGTTGTTCTATTTCAAGTTCTTCTATATAATTTATTTTACATAAACAACAACAATAATAAATATTTTTTATAATATACCACATTTATATTATTTAATATATTTTTATTTGTTATATTTTATATATAAAATATATTTATATATAATATAATATAACATAAAATGGAACCTACTACTGATACAAACGATAAAAATACATTAAGTAATTTATTTTATTCATATAATAGAAATAATAATCAAAATTTAGTTCAAACTGATAATAATACAAATGAACAAGAAAAACCACTTATAGATAATACACATGAAGAAGTACATGAAGAACAACATCATGAAGAAGAACATAAAGAAGAACATAATGAAAAAGATGATAAAATGAAGACTTCAATTAAAGAACTTATAGAAAATATATCAAATGTAACTGAAGAAGTTATACTTAAGTTAAATGATATAAAAGAACCAATTGAAGAACTTGCAAATGATTTTATTAAATTACTTAATGATAATTTAACTAAAGAAGATATTGCAATTAAATTAACTTCTATAGAAGTTAATGTTATGAATATTTTATTAAAGAGTAATCCTAATATGTTTAATGAAATTAATAATTTAATTAATAAATTAAAGATTGAAAAATTAAATTTAACAGATATTACTGATATTTTAATTTTATTAAAACATTTAATTGAAATAATTCACAATATTAATACTAATAATAATATTAAAATAAATAAAACAGAAATACCTACAATGGCAACATCAATATTAAAATTTACTATAAATACTATTTTACAAGATGCAGAACAAAATAACTCAATGGCAGATGTTAATAAATTAATTGATACTTCTATTGAATTAGTTAATTTATTTGGTACATTAAGAACACCACAATGTAAAATAAATTGGAAAAATATATTTTCATGTAATAAATAAATATAATAAACAAAATATCAAATATAAATATAAAAGTTAAAGTTATATAATATAATAAAATTTTATTATATTATAATAATAAATGGGAATTATACAATCTAATCACGAATTTGATAATATGACATTTCATGATATTAATACAGATAATGTTATACCTGATGAATTTAAATTGAATATATTGAAAGAATTTGTTTTACCTTATTATAAATCTAATATAGAATATGTTATCAATGAAAAAACAGTATGGTCTAGAGTTGGAACATCATTTTTAACAACATCAACTTTATTAATAGGTACAGCATCAATATTATCATTTGCAAGTAGTTCTTATCCAGATAAAAATTTAAATTTCGTTGCAGGTTCAGTTGGAATGGCAGCCTTGGTATTAAAAGAGTTTGCATCATATGCTAATTCAGTTGATCATATTAAAACATTAACTATAAATGACTTACTTAGGAATATTGGATTAAAACATACATTAAATGATAGTTCAAAAAACTTTAAAAAAGTAATTCAAGATAATAAATTAATGTCTTCTCCTTCACCTATTAATCAAGTAAATACAACTAATCACAATGATTTAGACAATAAATTAAATTTATTTTTAACAAATCTTACAAGTAAATTAAATAATGTATTAATTAATAATAATAACAATAATAATGATAATGATAAACCTAATTTAAATACTGAAGAAGACGATATTGAAAATAATAATAATGAAAAAAATAAAACAAATGATACTAATGATACAAATGATATATTTATGAATGATATTTATAGAAATAATAGTGAAATAGATGAAAGTAAAATTAATATGTATGATTCAGATACTGAATAATTTGTAGTTTGAATTTATATTATTTATTATATATAAAGTAAAACTTAAAAATTATTAGTTAAAATATTACTCATATTAGTCATAATATATATTTAATTATATAATATATAATTAAAATGACAATTATATTACGTAAATTTAATATAAATAATATAAATAGAAATGATTTAATAATAATACTTGGTATGGTAACTTGTGGTAAATCTACATTATGTAAAGATATATTATATCAATATTATGACATACCTATTGGTGTAATTATTACAAATAATAAAGATCCTAAAAAAACATATAATTATATTCCACCATTATTTGTACATAAAAACTATGATAAAAATAGAATTAAGAATTTTATAAATAGACAAAATGAATTATTAAATAATAATGAATTTGACACAAGTGCTTTTATAGTTTTAGATGATTGTTTATATAGTCATAATTATAATAAAGATAAATATTTTCAGTTACTTATCAAATCATCTAAAATATATAATTTCATGTGTATAATTCAAACACAATATCTCAAATATATAAATGATGATTTAATTAAAAATACAGATTATTTATTTATAATGAAGGAACCACAAGAAGTAAATAGACGAAAAATATACGAACAATTTCAAGAATATTTAGGAATTCAATATAGTGTATTTATGAGTTTAATGAATGATTATACTGAAGATTATAATATATTAGTTCTTGATATAAAAAATAAATCAAATAGACTTGAAGATAAATTATATTGGTATAAATCATCTATACATAATAATTTTAAAATATGTAGTGAAGATAGTTGGAAATATAGTAATCATAATTATATAAATGAAACACCAATAAAACCTATAAATAGAAATATATTTTATTAGATATTTTTATAAGTAAATATTAGAGTAAATATAATAATGGATAATTTATTAGAAAAGGTACAATTAATAGAATATATTATAATATTAATATTATATTTAGTTACAAGTAATTTACAAAATGAAAATGATTGTATTATATTAAATACAGAAAGTGAATATTACAAGTATTTAAAGAGAATAGTATCATATAATGAAATATTTGACAAGTATTTGAAAAAAGTAATACCAATTGATAAATGTAATTATATATTACAAAATAATGAATATTTTTATTTATATCATAATAAATATAATATATATACATATTTTTATAAAGAAAAAGATAGTGATATTCATAATATATATTTTAATGGAATAAATAATAAAAAGGATTTAAATATAATTGTTGATACAGTATTGAAAATAATAATAAACAAGTTTAATTATGAATATATTGAAAAACTGATGAATAAAAATGGATTATTATATAAAATTGAAATGACAGGAATAAAAAAATTAAAGATAATAGATGATGATAAATTGAAAGAGAATACACTATTAAATACATTTGAATATATATTTTATAATGTATATGAAAATAATAATATAGTAAATATAAATATAAATGGATATAGTTTAGGAGGTATATTATCACAAGTATTTGTATATAAGTTACTTGAATTATATCCTGATAGATTAAATATAAAGTTATATAATATTGAATCATGGTTTGGTGGTAATGAAACTGAATATAATGAATTTATTAAAAATGTTGAAATAGAAAACTTGTACAATACAAATAGTATATTTAATATTTATAATAAATTAATTCAACCATATCATAATAATAATAAATATTTAGAAACAAAACATGACTATAAATATTATATAAAAAATTTACATAATAATATTGATATTGTAAAATATATTAATAAATATCACTTTTTATCTAAAATAATAAAATGAAATAACAAAAATAAATATAAATAATCTATATAATCTATATAATAATTATCTATATAATAATTATAATGGTTAAACATACTAAAAGAATTGCAAAAAAAACTGTTAAAAAGAGTATTAAAAGTAAAACTGATAAATTAAATGATTATGAATGGGGTATGGGTTTAGAACATGAAGTTCATTTATATCATAGACCTTTAATGAGTAAAAAGAAGATTGAAAATTTCATATTATTTAATTCACAAGATTATGCCGAAAAATTAATTAATGATATTGATAATAAAAATAGTAAAATAACATCAAATGATGTTGATTTTTTAAAAAAAATACCATTTGAATGGAGTGGAAGACAATGTGATGGTAAAGTAGTAATAAAAAGAGTACCTATACAGATGCCCGAGTTTGTTACTGATAATCCATTTTGTTCTATTAAAAAGAATAGAAATTTGATATTAATGACTGAAGAAATAATGTATGATAGAAAAAAATATATAGAATTACTTAGAACAATTAAAAGTGTAAGAGAATTAGAGAAAAAATATGGTAGATTAAGCGAACATCCATTTGGAATGACACGATATTTAAAGTTACCTACTAAAGTAATTAAAAATAAATATACTTTTGATAAATCATTAATGTCTGAATATAATGGTAGTTATCATGTTACATTTACATTACCATATACATCACGTACTACTAATGATGAATTTATAAAAATGCATCAAAACTTTGCTAATCAATTACAATGGTTAGAACCTTTAATGCTTTCAGCATATTTTACTGGAGATGATTTATCACCGGGGGATTTGAATAGAGTTAGAGGAAGTTTTCGTGTTATGATAATTGGATGGGGTAATTTAGCAGGAAGTGATGTTAGATTATTTAATAAAGGTATTGGAAGATATGCAAAAACACCGACATATTGGAGGAAGGGATTAAAATTTATAGATACTGACAAATTAAAGGCTTGTCATAAACCATCAGAGGCTGCCAAAAAAGAGGGTGCTATAACAAGTTTAAGTTCAGATTTTAGAACATTTGGATCAACTGACCCTCAAAGACCATGGCATAGAGAATCTGGAACTGCAATGACTAAACCAAATGGTGTTGAATTTAGAATATTTGATCATTTTAATGATGAATATATATTACATTTGGTATTATTTATATCATTAGTAGCCGAAAATAGTAGATTATGTAAAACTGAAAAATATGTATATAAAAATAAAATATGGATAAATGAATTACATAATATAATGAAATATGGATATAGTGCTAAATTATCAACTGATTATATAAAATTATTAAGAGATAATTTGAAATTAAAAATAAATATAAAATCACTAAATGCAACAGATGTATTTAAGGAAATTATAGATGAATTATGGAATAAAAATATAAATGGTAAATGGAGTAAAATATTTCATGCAAATGAAAAGTCATATGAATACTATGAATATTTAAAAGAATATGTATTAGATAAATTTCCTGATATAAATAAAAAAGGATGGCAATTTTCATTTATGATGAAAATGAATAGAAATAAAAAGACATTAGATAATTTCAATAAATTATCAAAAGAACTTTCAAACAAAACTATTAAAATAGATGATTTTAAAAAATTAGTTATTAAAATTATGGGTAAAAATTGGATTAATGATATTGATAATATTGCAGATTTTTATTTAAGATTAAAACATGTTAAAATAAATAATAAAGAAAATGGATCAATCAATAAATTATCATTCAGTAAATGTAATAATTATACTGATTTTAATAAATATATTATAAGATATTTTTCTGCAAAAGATGTTAATATGAATATTTAATTTGAAATAAATTTACATATATTTTATCTTATTATAATTTATATAATAAAATGAAAAATAAATATACTATTAATCAATTTAATAATAAAAATCTAACAAGATCTAAATTAATAAGTGTATTTAAAGAATTAGAAAATGAATTAGACAACAAACAACTTAAAAAACTCAAGATGGAATTAAATGATGTTTTACAAAAATATCAAAATATTGATATTAATATTCATAATGGTGGTTATAATGTAACTACTGACACTGATGAATATACAGAGGATGATACTGAAGATTCAACTATATCAGGTGGTTCAAGTCAAGGTTCTGAAGAAGAAAATATTCAAATAGAAACAACAGAACAAAATGATGAACAAAATAATACTCAAGAAGAATCAACAGAAAAAAATAATGAACAAAATAATACTCAAGAAGAATCAACTGAACAAAATAATGAACAAAATAATACTCAAGAAGAAACAACTGAAGATACTCCAAAAGAACCGACTGAAGGTACTGAAGTTACTGAAGTTACTCAAAGTACTGAAGGTACTCAAAGTACTGAAGGTATTGAAGGTACTCAAAGTACTGAAGGTATTGAAGGTACTCAAAGTACTGAAGATGAAAATACAGAAGTTACACCAACTGAAATAATTGAAGAAAACCAACCCGAACAAAAAGACGATATATCAATTTGGGAAAAATTAAAATGTGCTTTAATGGAATTTATAGGTAAAGATTGTAATGATAAAGATAAAATAATGAAAGGAGGTAATAAGTTTAATATAGAAGACATTAATATACTTAATGATAACTCATTAGATGAATTATATGGAGGTGATAATAATTATAATCAAACATATATGATGGATGAAGATGATGATAATGATGAAGAACCAATAATAGATAACTCTAAATTAATAAATAAAACACATTTAAAGTTACTTAAATTAAAAGATTTAAGAAATTTAATGAAAGAAAATAATATGAATGTTACTAAAAATGGTGTATATATGAATAAAAATGAATTGATTAAAGAAATAATGAAAAAAATTAAATAATAATATAATATACATCTAGTTATTTTATGTAGGCTTTTTTGTGTGTTTTTTTTGAAAATATATAAATTAAGATTACTTAATGAATAACATTAAATAATTTTATTTATTGATATTTCTTATATTCTTCTTTATCGAATTCTATTACTTCGTACAAATGGTTTATAGTTTTTATTAGTTTTCTTTTCAATCATTTTACGGATTGTTGAACCATCTTTCTTTTTTGGTTTTTCAACCAAAGGCTTAGAAGCCTTGTTTGCTTTACTCTTATTGGCCGAAGGAGGAGCAGTCGCAGGAGCAGGTTCTTGGGTATTGCAGACACATACACCATTAACAATTGCAGTGTTTGCCGAAAAATCACCAGTTGATGGGTTAAACCTAACCTCAAGTTTAATTGAACTTATAGAAACACTTGAAGACTGAGACAAAGGCGAGGTAGGAGTTCTGGACATCGTGAGATAGTGTCGAAAAGCGTGCAAAGAGCGAGAGGGGCTGAGTGTAAGTAAAACAATCAATGAGATTAAATGTAATAATTTATATATTTAAAAATACAAATCAAATTATACCATCAATTTTATTTTAATTTTTATATTTGATATCCGCAGTAGCAAAACTGTTATCGACAATCCATGGACTATCATCTTCAAACATAGAATACATACCTGCCATTGACATAATAGGAGTACTAACATTTTGTTCATCATCAAATGTCTTAGATATATATCTATATTCAATTTTAGGAGGAGGACATTGAAAATTACCTTGTACATAACCAACTGCAATAAATACTATACCTATTATTGCTAATAATAATATGATAGATTTCATATCTGTATATATATTATAAATATAAAAATTACATCAATTCAAGTTTATTTAATATAAAATTATCCATATCTTCTAATTTAACAGTATTATATATTTGATGTGCATATATACTATTATTATTAAAAATATTTTCAAATGAAAATTTATCGGCAATTATTTCAGTACAATTATACAAATCATTTTCATATAATAATTCTGCAAAAAATACATCTTCTATAGTATTATTTGTATTGTCATTTATTTTATTCATATTTATATCTATTAATTTTTCCATTATACGTGTTTTTCTAAAACTTGTTCCACCGTTACCTATATTAATATTATATTTATTAGATGCTTTATGAGGCCATTTAGCACCAATATAGTTATAATTATAAAATATTGGATCAAATTTACCCATACAAAAAGAATCATATTGAAATAATAGACAATTATTTTCTTTAATTTGTGACCAAAATGCCTTATTTTTAAGTAAATTGGAATATTCAATATTATTATTAAAAGTAGTATATGTATCTAAAATAATAATATTAGCATCTACACCAATACTATTCAAATCATTAATAAATAAATTTTTATTATTTTCAGTTGTAAATATAGTAATATTCCATGTATCATCAACTGAATATATAAATAATCTTAATAAATAATAAAATAAAGGATCATATCTATTATCAATAAAAAGTAATGTATTATTATTATTAATATTATATGTTAATTTATGTATAGGTAATTTCAATATAATATGTCGATATTTTCTAATAAGATATTTATAATATAATTGAGGGTTAATTCTACCACATAATAACCAATGATAATTTATATATTGAATATTATTGATATATGTATTATTTAATAATTTATTATTTTGAATATAATAATCAATATTAAAATGTTCGTCAAAATTATTTAATATATATGTATTATTGAATGATAATTTATGGATATTACCTATTTTAATATTATTTAAAATAGTAGGTTTAATATATACATGACATTCTTTATTATTATAAATAATATTTAAATGATATTTTTCTAATACATTTTTTTTCTTACCATTTATATTCATAAATAAAATATTGTTATTTAAATAAAAATCATATATATGTTTATTATTAATTACATATACATATATAAATAAATTATCATTTAATACAAAAAATCGATTATGATAATAATTTATATTATAATATACTTTAGACATTAGTTGTAATATATTTATATATAAATTATTATATTTTAACCAAAAAATTGATTTATAAATCTATATAGAATAAGTTTTATATAGTTATAATAAAAATAAATAAATATAAGATTTAATTAAATATAAAATGTTTGGTTATCATGTACCTATAAATAAGTCATTTAAGAAAAGTATTGAATTACCACATATCAAGTCAAAAATTAATGCATTTCAATTATTTGCACGTAATCCAAGACAATTAAAAATAGTTGAATATAAAGAAAAAGAAGCAACTGAATGTAAGAAATATATAGAAGATAATAATTTATTTTTAGTATCACATGCAACTTATTTAATAAATTCTGCTACATATGACAAGTGGGAAATAAAGATTGAATCCGCTTTAAATGATTTAATATATGCAAATAAATTAGGAGCAATTGGTTCAGTATTTCATGTAGGAAAACATTTAAAACAGTCAGTTGAAGAAAGTACTGAAATAATGTATAAATTTATATCAGAAATAATAGATAAATTACAACAGATTAACTGTAAATCAATATATATATTAGAAACATGTGCTGGAAGTGGTACAGAAATGTTGAGTGATTTAATTGAATTTGGCAAGTTTTATCATAGATTTACTGATAAACAAAAAGATAATTTAAAAATATGTATAGATACGTGTCATATATTTTCGGCAGGTTATTCATTGAAAACTGAAGAAGAAGCCAATGAATTAATAGAATTGGTTGAAAATCATATTGGATGGAGTAATGTTGTAGTAATACACTTAAATGACAGTAAAAAAGACTGCGGTTGTTGTGTAGATAGACATGAAAATCTATGTGTAGGATGTATTGGAAACATTGATGAAAATGGATTTAAAAGATTTGTACAACATTGTTATTCATTAAAAATACCAATGATATTAGAAACACCCTACGAAGAAGATAAAATGTATGAAACATATGAAAAGGATTTGGATAAAATACGAGGATGGATATTGTAAAAACAATAATTATATATTATATTTTACAATTATTGGAGGAAATATGTTAAGAGTAATACATATATTTTAATATGTTTATGTATATTAAAATATATTATAATTTATAAATAAAAATTGACACTAAAATTATATTAATAATTTTTAGATAATTTTTAGTATCTGCTGGGTAGTATTGTTATACGACCTAGTCTCCGGTGAAAACCAAAAAACGACAAAGAAGCGAGCCTTCTCTCTCAAGCAAAGAAATGTCATTTGCCGTAAAAACTCCTGAAGAAAAGTTGGGAGAAATTCTTCGTTACTTCGAAAGTGGCAATGAAGAATTATATCTCGAACAGATGAAAGACTTGGAACGTCTGTTAGATCATTTGAATGATTTAATTGATTCATTTTTATATTTACATCGACCTAATAAACCCATTAAGGTGTCCTTTTCTTCACATTGCCTCAGTTACTATTCCATTGGTGTAGAGCAAAGAGATTATGCAAGTGAAAAAAGTCGCAAACGTCGTGTTGCAGTTGATCCTTCTTATCATCAGGAAGTTAAGGGTTATTTTGAACCAGTAATTAAATTATTGGAAAATAAAAAGGCCGAGATCTGTGCCGAGGAGGCTTTCAACCATTGAAATGTCACCTATAAAGCATTTGAATAAATATATGAATTGTATGACTATTAGGATGATTTGCTATTTTAGCGTCTGTAATTCATCATTTACTCTATAATTTGTTATATATATTTAAGTATTTTAATTGGATTTTTCTAATTTAAACACAAAACAAAAAAACAAAAATAAAGACTTACATTAAATATCTAAATGTATATTTATAAATATTTAAAATTATATGAAAACATACTATAAAAATGACAGTGTAATTTATATAAATTGTTTTTAAATAAAATTTAATATCTGCTAAGTATTTATATACGACTAGCCTTGGGTAAAAACCAAAAAGCGACAAAGAAACAAACTTGCATTGAAAGTGAAACAATGGATGCTGAACCCGACCCCGAAAATAAATACATTAAGCGTGCAAATAAACGCAATGACGAAATTACAACGTTATCTACATTCAGTCGAGTGTTTAGTAATGATCTTTATCAATCAAAGAGTTTGATTGCACTGAAGAAATATATAGAGACGTATCTTACTGATGCATTTATGTATGTAACTAGACCATTAGAAGATGGTTCCATTCCTATGAGTGATCACTATTTATTGGCAAAAAATGCAAAAGAAGATGCAAAAAACAATGTAGAAAATGTTGCCCCAATCGATAATGAGTATTATACGGAAATTAAAGTTTATTTTGATTGGGTGATTACGTTATTGAATATTCGCATTAATGCGCTGTTGGAAGAAGAGGCGGCCGAGGACGATGCCTAATGCTTCTGCTGATAAATAGACACAGACACTAATAGCCATTGCTAAGTTGCCTATATTATTAAAATATGCGAAAACAAAAAAACAAAAATAAAGACTTACATTAAATATCTAAATGTATATTTATAAATTAATATTTATTACAAATTTATATAAATTATACTATATTTTAGCAATAAAAATATGACATTATAAATTTTCAATAAAGTTTAATGAATAGATATAATATATTATTACACTTTTTTATTTATAACTACTCTACATTATAAAAAATTGAATATTATGAATAGTTAAATTAGTTATGAAGTTTTAGGATGTATTTTATAAATTATTTTAGATAATAAGTAATAAAAATAATGTAATAAATAGTAAATCTATATTTATATTCTATATAAATAGTATGAATAAAAATAATTCATTTTCCATAAAAACACTTATTGTTAAATCAAATAATAAATATTATAAAGAGAAAAGTCATCGAAAGATAAATATAAAAGAATATATAGATGAAGGTTCATATGGAATTGTTTATAGATTAGATAATGGTGATGTGATAAAAATATTTAAAAATGCAACATTAAATAGTCCATCATTAAAAGAAACAAATTATTTGATACCATGTATAAATGAAAATAGAGAGTTGATATTTTATTTTCAATATAAGAATGGAAATAAATATATAATAAATTTATATGCAATAGGTATAATAGTAGATATATATATAGATTTAAATGTAGAAATGAATAGTTATTTTATAATATTACCATATTGTATTCCATTTTATAATATATATAATTTTTGGAATGTACCTTTAATAGAAAATAAGTCAGGAATTCATTTTACGGTAAATGTGATGAAAAGACTATTACAAATATCAAAATATTTGGAAACTAAATATGAATATGTTTATTTGGATTTTAAATTAAATAATTTCATGTTTAGTAAGGAGTCATACGATTTAGAGGATTTAGTAATGATAGATTTTAGTATAATAAAAAAAAAAGTAAAAAACAAAAGATTTGATATAACAAAACACTATTATTTATGGCCAAAAGGAAATAATATAATATTAGAAAATATACCAGCATATTCAATATCAATAAATGGATTAGAATTATTATTTGGACATAATAAATTATTAGATTTTCCAAATATTCATCAAATACAACATTTTTTAAAAATAATAAAATCGAAAAATGAAGATTTATATACAATATTTAATAATAGTCTTAATTTAAAAATTAATACAGATAACTTTTTAAAATTAATTAATGCGTTTATAAAAAAAATGTAATATTTATATATATTATAAATAAATGGCTTAAATAATTTATAATATATAATATATATTATATATAATATATAACATAAATAATAAAGTTATAAATGATACCTTTTGTTATAGAACAATTAAATAATTATGCTAATATAATTACTACATATGATAAATGTGAAGAAAATATTATAAATGATAAAATAATAAAACATATTATTGATAATATGTATGAATTTTGTAGTGAAGAATATGGTCACAATATAAAAATAAATTCATATGATGATTATTGTAATAAATATTGTAATATAAATGATATTTCAACTAAAAATGTGTATGATATATTTAATGTATATTATTTTCAAAATAATAATTGGATATTATGGAACATAAATGATCATAAAGACGAAATATATAATTCATATACAAAAATATGTAAATAACTTGAATATATCAAATATGTAGAAACAATTAAAGTAATAATAAATAAAATATAATACTTTAATAAGTTATATACCTCACAGTAACTGTAAATAAGTTTCTTTATATACATTGACTATTTAAATAAATTATGATTAAGATACCCATAATTAGTTATATTTCTCACAGTAACTTTAAATAAGTTTCTTTATATAGTCATATTATATAAAGAAAATATGAATAAAATACTTATTATAAGTAATATATCTCACAGTAACTGTAAATTAGATTTCTTTATATAGTATGACTACTTAAAGAAACTGTGATTAAGATACTGATAATTAGTTATTATATCACAGTAACTGTAAATAAGATTTCTTTATATACTATGACTACTTAAAGAAACTGTATGTAAATTACTGATAATCAGTTATATTTCTCACAGTAATTGTAAATAAGATTTCTTTACTATGACTACTTAAAGAAACTTTATATAAATTACTGATAATCAGTTATATATCTCACAGTAACTGTAAATAAGATTTCTTTATATACTATGACTACTTAAAGAATCAGTATATAAATTACTGATAATTAATTATTATCTTACAGTAACTGTAAATAAGTTACTTTATATACCCTCAATACTTAAAGTTACTGTAAATAAGATACTTATTATCAGTAATATATCTCACAGTAACTGTAATTAGTTTTCTTTATATAGTATGACTACTTAAAGGAACTGATAGTAAATTACTGATAATTAGTTATTATATCACAGTAACTGTAAATTAGTTTTCTTTATATACATTGACTACTTAAAGTTACTGTGATTAAGATACTAATAATCAGTTATATTTCTTACAGTAACTGTAATTTAGATTTCTTTATATACCATAACTACTTAAAGAAAATGTATGTAAATTACTAATAATCAGTTATATTTCTCACAGTAACTTTAAATAAGATTTATTTATATACCTTGACTACTTAAAGTAACTGTGATTAAGATACTAATTATCAATTATATATCTCACAGTAACTTTTAATAATTTTATTTATATAGTCTACATATGTTAAATTAATTTTATAATATATTATAAAATATAAAATATAAGTTTATACTTATTTTTCTATATATTATTCTATATTATATATAATATAATCTTAAAGTTTAAATTTATTGTTTAATAATTTAATGTTCCATAATTTAAAATATTTATTTATAATATAATGCCACCATTTAATATTTTTAATGATTCAATTAATTATATTTTTAATAA